>PDWI01000261.1_pt1 | contig 83008 bp, 79 predicted proteins | sample 1430891 | NCBI WGS metagenome assembly PDWI01 (sample SAMN01162508, study PRJNA174530) | Oral metagenome, whole genome shotgun sequencing project. | biome: Marine environment; feature: Marine mammal; material: Swab sample of the gingival sulcus; isolation source: swab sample of gingival sulcus... | reverse complement strand
TGGTAGAGCGCCGGATTCCAAATCCGATGGTTGGGGGTTCGAATCCCTCTTGCCCTGCCACTAAAAGGTTAGATCAATGGAAAAATTAGTTAATTATGTCAGACATTCTCTTGACGAGTGGAAAAAAGTTATATTTCCAACAAAACCACAAATAGGCAATGCTTTTGTTTCAGTTTTTGTTGTTGTAACGATTATAACACTATTTTTAGGATTGATTGATTTAATTATGCATTCAGCATTATCAATTTTAATATAGGATGATTATGGCACACAAGTGGTATGCGATTCAAACATATGCTGGTAGCGAGATGAGTGTTAAGAATGCTATTGAAACTTTAGTGAAAGATAATGGAATTGATGAACAATTAAAAGAAGTTATCGTTCCAACTGAAGATGTTATAGAAGTCAAAAATGGTAAAAAGAAGATTAGTGAAAGAAGTTTGTATCCAGGCTATGCTTTTGCTCATTTGGATTTAGATACTTTTTTGTGGCATAAAATTCAGTCTTTACCTAGGGTTGGTAGGTTTATAGGAGAGAGCAAAAAGCCCACTCCTTTAAGCGAAAAAGACATAGCACTTATTTTGGAAAAGGCAGAGAAGAAAGGTGCACCTAAACCTAAAATATTTTTTGAAGATGGAGAAAGCGTTAGAATTACCGATGGTCCATTTGCAAACTTTACAGGTGTGGTGGAAGAGTATGATATGGAACATGGTAAGTTACGCTTAAATGTTTCTATTTTTGGAAGAAGTACCCCTGTCGAGATTTTATACTCACAGGTTGAGAAAATTGTATAAGGAATAAAAATGGCAAAGAAAGTAAGTGGTTTAATTAAGCTTCAAATTGCTGCAGGCAAAGCAAATCCATCACCACCAGTTGGTCCAGCATTGGGACAAAAAGGTGTAAATATCATGGAATTTTGTAAAGCATTTAATGAAAAAACAAAAGATATGATGGGTTATAATATTCCTGTTGTTATTACCGTTTATACGGATAGAAGTTTTACTTTTATTACAAAACAACCACCAATGAGTGATTTGATTAAAAAAACTGCAGGTATTTCAAAAGGCACAGATAATCCTTTGAAAAATAAGGTTGGCAAATTGACTAAAGCACAAGTCATGGAGATAGTTGAAAAAAAGATTGCTGATTTAAATACAAATGATAAAGAAGCAGCAGCTAACATAGTAGCTGGTAGTGCTAGAAGTATGGGTGTCGAGATTATCGACTAAGTTTCCTTTACCGCTTAAGAGCGGGAGCAAAATTGCGCGGAGAATAAAATGGGAAAAACTACAAAAAGATTAAAAGAATTACAAAGCAAAATAGAAGAAAATAAAATATATTCGGTTAGCGATGCATTATCATGCGTAAAATCATTGGCATCTGCTAAATTTGATGAAACTGTTGAGATTGCATTAAAATTAAATGTCGATCCTCGTCATGCTGATCAAATGGTAAGAGGCTCTGTTGTATTGCCTGCTGGAACAGGCAAGAGTGTAAGAGTAGCTGTTGTGGCTAAAGATGCTAAAGTTGATGAAGCTAAAGAGGCGGGAGCTGAAATAGTTGGAAGTGATGAACTTATAAGTGATATTCAAAATGGAAAAATTGATTTTGATGTTTTAATAGCAACTCCAAACATGATGGCATTGATAGGAAAAGTGGGAAGAATTTTAGGACCAAAAGGTCTAATGCCAAATCCAAAAACTGGAACAGTTACTATGGATGTTGCAAAAGCAGTAGAAAATGCTAAAGGTGGACAAGTAAATTTTAGAGTTGATAAGCAAGGAAATATCCATGCTGGCATAGGAAAAGTTAGTTTTAGTGAAGATAAACTAGCTCAAAATTTTAATGAATTTGTAAAAGCAATAAATAAACAAAAACCTTCTGCTGCAAAGGGTAGATATATTAAAAATGCGGCACTATCATTAACCATGAGTCCATCTGTACCTATGGATGTACTTGAATTAATGGAAATAAAATAGATTAATCTTTGATTGGAGATAGTTTAAGGTCTTAGGACTTAATTTGGCATTTTGTCAGCTTAGCTTGAAATCACCAGTCGGAAAGGAGAAAAATTGTTAAGAGAACAAAAAGCTAAAATTATTAGTGATTTAAGCCAAGAGTTCAAAAATTCCGGCTCTGTTATCGTATGCGAATTTAAAGGACTCAATACTGCTAGTATTGAAGAGCTTAGAAATATGGCTAGAGAGAGTGGAACTAGAGTTCAAGTTGTAAAAAATACACTTGCATCACTTGCACTTAAAGAAGCTGGAATTTCTGGTATTGAAATTAAAGATACTAATATTTTTATATGGAGTAATGATCAGTTAGCTATTTGTAAAGTTGTTGATAAATTTGCAAAAGACAATAAAGCATTTAAGATCAAATCAGCTTATATAGATGGTGAAGTGACTGATGAAAATAAAGTTGCCTTACTTGCTAAGATGCCTTCAAGAGATGAATTGATTGCAATGTTGTTACAAGTTTGGAATGCACCGATTACAAATTTTACAATCGGACTTGATGCTTTAAGAGCTAAAAAAGAAGAAGCGTAAGCTTTTACATAGATAAAAAAATTAATTTAGGAGATTATTGAAATGGCAATTTCAAAAGAAGATGTATTAGAATATATTTCTAATTTAACAGTAATAGAGTTAAGTGAATTAGTAAAAGAGTTTGAAGAAAAATTTGGCGTAAGTGCAGCTCCTGTAATGGTAGCTGGTGCTGCTGGTGGAGATGCTGGCGGGGCTGCTGAAGAAAAAACTGAATTTGACATAGTTTTAAAAGAAGCTGGTGCTAAGAAGATCAATGTGATCAAAGCTGTTAGAGCGATCACTGGTCTTGGTTTAAAAGAGGCTAAAGAAGCAGTTGAGGGTGCGCCAACTACACTTAAAGAGGGCGTTAGTAAGGAAGAAGCAGAAGAGGCTAAAAAGCAACTTGAAGAGGCTGGAGCTACTGCTGAACTTAAATAGTTTTAAATATTTTGCAAGGGGATATTCCCTTGCATTTTGTTTAAATTTCTTTTTTTGCCTTAGGGGCATTTAATCACATTTCTTTCAAAACTTTTTACGGGGTATCAATATGCTAAATAGCTTAAAATCAGGAAATCGACTGAGAGTTGATTTTTCAAAAGTTCCTCAACAAATAGATGTACCAAATATGTTACAACTTCAGCAAAAAAGTTATGAGCATTTTTTAAATGTAAATAACGCTGATATAGAGAGCGGAATTGAAAAAGTATTTAAATCAATCTTTCCAATTCATGACCCACAAAATCGCTTAAGCCTTGAATATGCAGGTAGCGAAATAGGAAACGCAAAATATAATATTAGAGAATGTATGGAAAGAGGGCTGACATATTCTGTTAGTCTAAAAATGAACATTCGTTTAATTTTGTGGGATAAAGATGAAAAAACAGACGAAAAAATAGGCGTTAAAGATATAAAAGAACAATCAATTTTTATTCGTGAAATTCCTCTCATGACAGATAGAATTTCATTTATCATAAATGGGGTAGAGAGAGTTGTCGTAAATCAACTCCATAGAAGTCCGGGTGTTATATTTAAAGAAGAAGAGAGTTCTACTGTAATAAACAAATTAATCTACACGGCACAAATTATACCAGATAGAGGTAGTTGGCTTTATTTTGAATATGATGCCAAAGATACGCTTTATGTTAGAATCAATAAAAGACGAAAAGTTCCTATAACCATACTTTTTAGAGCATTAGGATACAGCAAACAAGATATTTTAAAATTATTTTATCCAGTATTAAATATATTTATTAAAGACAATAAATTTCTCATGGAGTTTAAGCCAGAGCTTCTAAATGATAGGGTTGATTTTGACATAAAAGATGAAAATGGTGAACTTTTATTGTCAGCAGGAAAAAGACTTACTAAGAAAAAAGCACAAAAACTACTTGATGATGGTTTAAAATGGATAGAGTATCCAGTTGATGTTTTGGTAAACAGATTTTTATCTTCTCCGATCATTGACAATGAAAGTGGCGAAGTTTTGTTTGAAACTTTAACACAACTAGATGAACAAAAGTTAATGAAAATAGCCGAACTTGGCATCAATGAAATCGAAATTGCAAATGATTTAGCCACAGGCGTTGATGAAGCTATTATTAACTCATTTTTAGCTGATAATGAAACACTTAAGTTGCTTAAGCAAACCGAGGGCATAGAAGACGAAAATGATTTAGCAAATATAAGAATTTACAAGGTAATGAGACCAGGAGAGCCTGTTACGAAAGAGGCTGCTAAGCAGTTTGTGAATGATCTGTTTTTCAATCCAGAAAGATATGATCTTACAAAAGTTGGTAGAATGAAAATGAATCATAAGCTTAGCCTTGATGTGCCAGAATTTGTAACTGTCATGACAAGTGAAGATATTATAAAAACCGTTAAATATCTCATTAAGGTTAAAAATGGAAAAGGTCATATAGACGATAGAGATCACTTAGGAAATCGTCGTATTCGTTCTATTGGAGAGCTTTTAGCAAATGAACTTCACACAGGTTTAGTTAAGATGCAAAAGTCTATCAGGGATAAATTTACTGCTCTTAGTGGAAATATTGAAGAGTTAATGCCTCATGACTTGATAAATTCAAAAATGATAACAAGTTCTATTTTAGAATTTTTTACAGGAGGGCAACTTTCACAATTTATGGATCAAACTAATCCTTTAAGCGAAATTACTCACAAAAGAAGACTCTCAGCTCTTGGCGAGGGCGGTTTGGTTAAAGAAAGGGCTGGGTTTGAAGTAAGAGATGTTCATCCAACTCACTATGGGAGAATTTGTCCAGTAGAGACTCCAGAGGGTCAAAATATCGGTCTTATCAATACTTTAGCAACTTATGCAAAGGTAAATGATTTGGGCTTTGTTGAAGCACCTTATAGAAAAGTTGTAAATGGAAAAATTACAAAAGATATAGTCTATCTAACAGCAACACAAGAAGAAGGCATTTATATAGCTCCTGCTTCGACGATAGTAAATGAAAATAGAGAAATTGTTGAGGATTTAATAGAGGCTAGATATGATGGCGAAATCGTTTTGGTGCAAAAAGAAAAAATTGAACTAATTGATTTAAGCTCTGCTATGGTTTCAGGTGTTGCGGCATCATTAATTCCCTTTTTAGAACACGATGACGCGAACAGGGCTTTAATGGGTTCAAATATGCAACGACAAGGTGTGCCACTTTTGACTTCAAATGCACCTATGGTAGGTACTGGAGTTGAAGCAGTAGTTGCAAGGGATTCTTGGGGAGCAATTAAAGCAAAAAGAGGTGGAATAGTAGAAAAGGTTGATAGCAAAAATATCTATATTTTAGGTGAAAATGAAAATGGTGCTTTTATAGACCACTACACAGCTGAAAAAAACATGAGAACAAACCAAAATACTACTTTTTCTCAAACTCCAATTGTAAAACAAGGTCAAAGTGTACAAACAGGTCAAGTTATAGCTGATGGTTCTTCTATGGATAAAGGTGAGCTTGCTATCGGTAAAAATGTTATGGTTGCTTTTATGCCGTGGAATGGATATAACTTTGAAGATGCTATCGTAATCAGTGAGAAGATGATTAGAGAGGATACTTTTACGAGTGTTCATACTTATGAAAAAGAAATCGAAGCAAGAGAGCTTAAAGATGGTGTTGAGGAGATTACAAAAGATATACCAAATGTCAAAGAAGAAGATTTAGCTCATCTTGATGAGAGCGGAATTATAAAAATTGGAACTGAGATAAAGCCTGGTATGATTTTAGTTGGAAAAGTAAGTCCAAAAGGAGAGGTTAAGCCGACTCCTGAAGAGAGACTTTTAAGGGCAATATTTGGCGAAAAAGCAGGTCATGTTGTAAATAAGTCTTTATATGCATCTGCATCTATGGAGGGTGTTGTTGTTGATGTAAAAATATTTACAAAAAAAGGTTATGATAAAGATCCACGAGCCTTGAGGGCATATGAGGAAGAAAAAGAGGTGTTAGATAGAGAACATCATGACAAATTACTTATGCTTGATCGTGAAGAGATGCTAAAGATTAACTCTTTACTTTCGAAAACTCCTTTAAAATCAAATGCAAAAGTAAATGCCAACGAATATAAAGAAGGCGAATTTGTCAAAAAAGAAGATTTGGTAAATGTAAATAGATTTGCACTAAATTCGTTAGTAAAAGCTTATGGTAATGAGTTGCAACAAGAGTACAACAATCTAAAAAACTATTTTCAAAATGAAAAGAAAAAATTAAAAGAGATTCATGACGAAAAGCTAAATATTTTAGAAAAAGATGATATTTTACCAAGCGGGGTTGTTAAGCTTGTTAAAGTTTATATAGCAACAAAACGAAAGCTAAAAGTCGGCGATAAGATGGCAGGACGACATGGAAATAAAGGTATTGTTTCAAATATCGTTCCTGAAGTTGATATGCCTTATTTGGTTGATGGAGAAGCTGTTGATGTGGTATTAAATCCTTTAGGCGTTCCATCTCGTATGAATATAGGTCAAATTCTTGAAGTTCATTTAGGCTTAGTTGGTAGAAGATTAGGCGATCAAATTAAAGAGATTTATGAAAGCAAAAAAGAGGATTGGATTAAGGATTTAAGATCTAAACTTATCGATATATCAAGTATTGCAAAACTCATGAAAGCAAAAGAGTTTATTGAAAAATTAAGTGATGATGAGATTTTAACATACGCAAGAGATTGGAGTAGGGGTGTTAAATTTTCAACTCCTGTTTTTGAAGGTGTTGATGCAGCTGAATTTACTAAGCTTTTTGAAATGGCCAAAATTGATACGGATGGAAAAACAGAACTTTATGATGGTCGAACTGGCGAAAAAATGAAAGAACGAGTTAATGTGGGCTATATGTATATGCTAAAACTTCACCACTTAGTTGATGAAAAAGTACACGCAAGAAGTACAGGGCCATATTCACTTGTAACTCAACAGCCAGTTGGAGGTAAAGCTTTGTTTGGTGGGCAGCGATTTGGAGAGATGGAAGTTTGGGCATTAGAGGCTTATGGGGCAGCTCATACTTTAAGGGAGATGCTAACCGTGAAATCGGATGATGTTGAAGGTAGAGTTGTGGCATATAAGGCTCTTACTAGAGGTGAAAATGTGCCTCAAACTGGCATTCCTGAGACTTTTTATGTGCTTACAAACGAACTAAAGTCTTTGGCTTTAGATGTTGAGATTTATGACGAGGTAGATGAAAATGAAAAAGCTTGAGCCTATTGAAATAAACGAAGAGAAAAGACCTAGAGATTTTAGTGCTTTTCAGCTAAGACTTGCAAGTCCCGATAAGATATTTTCATGGAGTTGTGGTGAAGTTAAAAAACCTGAGACTATAAATTATAGAACTTTAAAGCCTGAACGAGACGGACTTTTTTGTGCTAAAATTTTTGGTCCGATTAGAGATTATGAGTGTCTTTGTGGAAAATATAAAAAGATGCGATACAAAGGTGTCAAGTGCGAAAAATGTGGCGTTGAAGTAACTAGCACAAAAGTTCGTCGTTCTCGTATGGGACATATCGAACTTGTTACTCCAGTAGCACATATTTGGTATGTAAATTCACTTCCTAGCAGGATTGGTACTTTGCTTGGTGTTAAGATGAAAGATTTAGAGAGAGTACTTTACTATGAAGCTTATATAGTAGAAAAAGCTGGCGATGCTTACTATGACAATGAAAATAGTAAAAAAGTTGAAATTTTTGATGTGCTTAATGAAGAGCAATATCAAAGTCTAATTCAGCGATATGGTGAAGAAAATTTTAGTGCTAGAATGGGTGGTCAAGTCATAAGAGATTTACTTGCTGATTTGGATTTAGTTGAGATTTTGACTACTTTAAAACAAGATATTGAAGCAACAAATTCAGAAGCAAAGAAAAAAACTATCATAAAAAGACTTAAGGTAATAGAGGCTTTTATAAATAGTGGAAATCGACCTGAATGGATGATGATAACCATGCTTCCAGTTCTTCCACCTGATTTAAGACCACTTGTAGCACTTGATGGCGGAAAATTTGCCGTTAGTGATGTAAATGACCTTTATAGAAGAGTTATAAATCGAAATTCAAGATTAAAGCGACTTATGGAACTTGATGCACCAGAAATTATCATAAGAAATGAGATGCGTATGCTTCAAGAGTCAGTTGATGCGCTTTTTGATAATGGCAGAAGAGCAAATGCGGTTAAGGGAGCAAATAAAAGACCGCTTAAATCACTAAGCGAGATTATTAAAGGTAAGCAAGGTCGATTTAGACAAAACTTGCTTGGTAAAAGGGTTGATTTTTCTGGTCGTTCGGTAATCGTTGTTGGGCCAAAACTTAGAATGGATCAATGCGGATTGCCTAAAAAAATGGCACTAGAACTATTTAAGCCCCACTTACTTGCAAGACTTGAAGAAAAAGGTTATGCGACAACTGTTAAACAAGCAAAAAGAATGATAGATGATAAAACAAATGAAGTTTGGGAGTGTTTAAGTGAAGTGGTTAAAGATCACCCAGTTATGCTTAACCGTGCTCCTACTTTACACAAAATGTCTATTCAAGCTTTTCATCCTATTTTGATTGACGGAAAAGCGATTCAACTTCATCCTCTTGTTTGTTCGGCTTTTAATGCTGACTTTGATGGCGACCAGATGGCAGTTCATGTTCCACTTTCACAAGAGGCTATAACTGAGTGTAAAATTTTAATGCTAAGTTCTATGAATATTTTGCTTCCAGCATCTGGAAAAGCGGTAACTGTTCCATCTCAAGATATGGTACTAGGGCTTTATTATTTATCTCTTGAAAAAGTTGGAGTAAAGGGTTCAAATAAAATTTTTGCTGATATTGATGAAGTTATGATAGCTCTTGATGCTGGTAGCTTAGATATTCATGCAAAAATAAAAACCGTATTGAAAAATAAGACCGTTTTCACAACTGCAGGAAGACTTATTTTAAAATCAATTTTCCCAGATTTTGTGCCTGAAAATTTATGGAATAAAGTTTTAAAAAAGAAAGATATTGGTATTTTGGTTGATTTTGTATATAAAGAAGGTGGCTTGGAAGTTACGGCTGAATTTTTGGACAATCTTAAAAATTTAGGTTTTAAGTATGCAACAGCAGCTGGAATTTCGATCTCAATTGATGATATTAAAATTCCTCAAAGTAAGAAAAAGATTATTGATGAAGCAAAGAAAAAAGTAAAAGAGATTCAACAACAACATGGAGCTGGACTTTTAACCGATAGCGAACGATACAATAAAATCGTCGATATTTGGACTGATACAAACAACACTGTTGCAGCTTCGATGATGAATATCATGCAAAATGATAAAGATGGCTTTAATTCAATTTACATGATGGCTGATTCAGGGGCGCGTGGTAGTGCGGCTCAAATTAGACAACTTGCTGGTATGAGGGGTCTTATGGCAAAACCTGATGGAAGTATTATTGAAACGCCGATTATTTCTAACTTCCGTGAAGGACTTAATGTGCTTGAGTATTTTATCTCAACTCATGGTGCTAGAAAAGGTTTAGCTGATACCGCTCTTAAGACGGCGAATGCGGGTTATTTAACAAGAAAACTGATTGATGTTAGTCAAAATGTAAAAGTTACTATGCAAAATTGTGGCACCCATGAAGGTGTTGAAATTAGTGAGATAACCGAAAGCGGAGAGCTAATAGAGACACTTGAAGAGAGATTGCAAGGTAGAGTTTTAGCTGAAGATGTGATTGATGCGATTACTAATGAGGTTTTATTTACTGAGGGTACTTTGATCGACGAAGAAAAAGCAAAATCTTTAAGTGAGGCTGGGGTTAAATCGGTTACGATTAGAACACCTATCACTTGTAAAGCTAAAAAAGGAGTTTGTGCAAAATGTTATGGCATAAACTTAGGTGAAGGTAAAATGGTAAAACCTGGTGAAGCAGTTGGAATTATATCAGCTCAATCAATAGGTGAGCCAGGAACTCAGCTAACCCTTAGAACTTTTCACATCGGTGGAACGGCTTCAACAGAACAACAAGATAGACAAGTTGTAGCACAAAAAGAGGGTTTTATTAGGTATTATAATCTTAAAACTTATACTACAAAGGATGGCAAAGAAGTTGTAGCAAATAGAAGAAATGCTTCAGTGTTATTGGTAGAACCTAAGATTAAATCACCTTTTAAAGGTACTCTTAGTATTCAAAGTGCTCATGAAGAAGTTGTTATCAGTATTAAAAATGCCAAAGAAGAGGCAAGATATATTTTAAGAAAAAATGATCTAGCAAAGCCAAATGAATTAGCTGGTGTAAGCGGTAAGGTTGAGGGTAAATTTTTTATACCTTATAAAAATGGAGATAAAGTTTCACAAGATGAAAGTCTAGTGGAGGTCATAAAAGAGGATTGGAATATACCAAATCGTATCCCATATGCTAGTGAGTTAAAGGTTCAAGATGGTGAGCCAGTAGTACAAAAAATAAGGGCAGGTGCAAATGGAGTTGTTAAGTATTATATCTTAAATGGTGATTATTTGCAAAGGCATCATGAGATTAAAAAAGGTACGAGAGTTGAAATGAAAGGCTTGTTTGCAGTAGTGGCCGATAGTGAAGATAGAGAAGCTATGCGTCATTATATACCGAGAAGTTCTATTATAGAATCTGATGATAACTCAAAAGTAAATCCAAAATCTTTAATAGCAAGTCCTAGCAGTAGTGAGCATGTTGTTGTTGCAGAGTGGGATCCTTACTCAAATCCAATAGTAGCTGAAGAAGATGGTGTTATTAGTTTTGAAGATATCGAGCCTGGACATAGTGCAATGGAACAAACTGATGAGCTTACAGGAAATAGAAGACTTGTTATTAACGAATATCTACCAGCAGGTATAAAACCTACTATTTTACTTGCATTAAATAGCGGAGAGATTATAAAATATCAGCTAGAGCCAAAGACAAATATTTTTGTAGGTGAGGGCATGGAGGTCAAACAAGGTGATTTACTTGGTCGTACTCCAAAAGCGGTTGCAAAATCAAAAGATATTACGGGAGGTCTTCCGCGAGTTAGTGAGCTTTTTGAAGCAAGACGACCAAAAAATGCTACTATTATAGCTGAAATTGATGGTGTTGTGAGATTTGGAAAACCTTTGAGATCAAAAGAGAGGATTATTATCGAAGCTAAAGATGGCACTACAAGTGAATATTTAGTCGATAAAAGCCGTCAAATAAGGGTTCAAACTGGAGATTTTGTACACGCAGGCGAGCATCTAACTGATGGTGTTGTTTCAAGTCATGATATTTTACGAATTTTAGGCGAAAAAGCACTTCATTATTATTTGATTAGTGAAATCCAACAAGTCTATCGCGGTCAAGGTGTTGCTATTAGTGATAAACATATTGAGATTATTGTCTCACAAATGCTAAGACAAGTTAAAATCGTAGATAGCGGAAATACAAACTTCATAATAGGAGATTTGATCTCAAGAAGAAAATTTAAAGCAGAAAATGAAAAAATCATGAAAATGGGTGGAGAACCTGCCATAGCAGAACCTGTACTTTTAGGAGTTACTAGAGCAGCGATTAGTTCTGATAGTATCATTTCAGCAGCTTCATTCCAAGAGACTACAAAAGTTCTAACAGAAGCTAGTATTGCTGCTAAGTTTGACTATCTTGAGGATTTAAAAGAAAATGTAATCTTAGGAAGAATGATACCAGTTGGAACAGGACTTTATCAAGACCAAAATGTAAATCTCTCATACGAAGAGTAATATATATCTTAACATACTGACTAGTTTAGGTCAGTATGTTAAGAACATGGATAACTAGTGATACAAAAAAGTGTTTTATGTTATAAAAAAGCCTTGATTTTTTATATTAAAACCACCAAAATTTAAGCAGTAAATATAATTTTTCTTAACCTCAAAATCGCATAAAAATCTTAAAGCTAAAATTCCACTAAATGATGCCACATGCATAACCATAGGAGCAATTTGTCCTTTTGGTGGGAGTTTTTGTATTTTAAATAGATCTTCAAATTTGCTATTTTCAAAAATACAAATTTGCCCATACCACTCTTCAACAGAGCTATAAATCCAAACTAGCGAATTTTTATTTGCAAAATTGCTAATTTGAGTTCTTGTGGTAAGATTATCTGTCGCATCTAGTATCAAGTCAAGTTTTATGTTTTGCTTGCAAAAATCTTCAAAAGTACCTACAAAATATTGTATATCTGTATCCTTATGGATTCTTTTTTGTAAATTTTTACTAAGCGATTGTGATTTTAGATGGTTTATATCTTCATGATTAAAGCCAATTTGTCTATGAAGATTGTTTAGTGATACTTTATCAAAATCAATAAGATAAATTTTTCCTATTCCACTCGTAGCTAAAGCATAAGCTAATGAGCATCCAAGTCCTCCACATCCGACTATAGCGATAGATTTTGTGTGTAATATTTGTTGCTTATCTTCACCCCAAAGCTCGATTTGTCTTTGATAAAACTCTTTCATGATAAGCCTTTTTTAGTCATGATCTTCTTCCAGCCCCAGAGATTTCTTGCTTCATTGATCGTTGATTTTTGAACTTTTGCTATCATCAGAGCTTCTTCATTATTTAAATACTCCTGAATTTGACCATGAGGATCTATGAGCATACTTTTTCCATAAAAATTCCAATCCTCTTGCTTATGTTTAAAATCTCCTATGCGGTTTGCCCTTAAAATATAAATATTATGCGTAAAGGCCCTTGTTTTAAGCAACTCTTCCCATCGTTTTGAGCTATCAAAACTACAAGCACTAGGGAGGAGTAAAACATCAATTTTTTTAGCATCAACAAATGAAAAAATATAATCAAAATGAACTTCATAGCCAAACATAATGCCGTATTTTAGCCCTTCATGAGTGAAAGTAGGCAAGGAATAATCAAACTTTTCTTGATGAAAAAATTTCTCTTCATTCCAGTGTTTGTAATTGATATAAAAATATTGCGGATAGTAGCGAATGGATTTAGCACTAGCTTTTATTATATATTTACTTGCTTTTTTGTTTTCTATTTTTACAATTGGCGCTACGATAGTAAGATTGTATTTTTTACATATATTTTGGAGCATTTTTATCTTATGATTACTCTGCTCTTTGATCATATTTTTTGGCATGAGTTCTAGTTCTTTAAAAAAATTATTTAAAACATATTCTCCTAAAAGTATAAGTCTTGTATTTTTTTTATCGCAAATTCGAGCATAATAATCAAGCTTAGCATCGTTCATGGGAAGTGTTGAAAGTTGAATTGTGCAAATATAACTCATTACTTCTCCTCAATGATGAGTTTTGCTTTTTCAAGTAAAACAGATGCTTCTTTGATCTTTGTCATGCCTTCATTGTAAGCTTGCATACTTTTTGTCAAATTTAAATTTCCATCACTTAATTTTTCAATGATTTTCTTAATATCATCTAACTTTGTTTCAAAATCATCTTTCATGAATACTCTCCTGTAAATTTTTCGCATAAGTATAGTAGTATTGAGACATTTTGTCAAATTTAAGGATATATTGCTTATAGTTTTGATAAAATTTTACCTGCAATATTTTTTTAAGGGAGCTTTTATGAAATATTTAGTTTTATATTTAAATATTTTTTCATTTTTGGTTTTTACAGGTTGCGGAAAGGTATTTACAGGATATGGTGGTGATCTTGGCAGGTATGATGGTATATATATGCAAAATAGTTGCGAGGATAAATTTGTAGAAGAGCAGACTAAATCCAATGATGATGCTATTTTATGGACAGAGCTTGCTGGAAGCTTTAAAAGACAATGCCAAGACTATAATGCAAGTAATTTTTATTTTGACATGACAGAAGATAGGTATAAAAATGAAGTTGATTTGGAAAATTTTGGTAAAGCTGCGATTAAAAATGTGGGTGCAACTTTAACAAATGATAACTCTTTACAATATCAAGGAAATATTTATGAAGCGATTATGGTAAATACCTATAAGGGTTTAAATTTTATGTCTTTAAACGATTTTAAAAATGCAAGAATTGAATTTAATAGAGCTTTAGATAGACAAAGAAGAGCAAAAAATAAATTTGCTAAAAATATTAAAAAAAGACAAGAAGAGTTAAAAAAGAGCAACAAAAACACTCAAGTACATAACAATAAATCAGAAGATTTTATTGCCTCAAAATATACCGAGGGTTTATTCAAAGACTTTCAAGCATACCCTGATTTTATAAATCCATTTACGACTTACATGTCAGCACTTTTTTATATAAGCGATAAAGACTATAGAAAAGCTAGAGATTTATTAAAAGAAAGTGTTGCTATGAATCCTAAAAATCAAACCATTAAAGATGATTTTAAAATGATTAATAAAAAACTTGCAAAAAGAGATAAAAACAATTATATATGGCTCATTTACGAAAATGGAAAAAGCATGACAAAAGATGAATTTAGGCTTGATTTACCAGTTTTTTTAGTATCAAAAAAAGTACTTTATACAGGTATTGCTTTGCCAACTTTAAAAGAACAAGCCCCGTCTTATAGTTTTTTAAGTTTAAATGATCAAAAAACAAAACTCATAGCAGATATGGATAGAGTTGTTAAAACTGAATTTAAAATCAAACTACCTTTTATTGTAACTAAATCAGTTATTAGAACGATTGCAAAAACTGTGGCACAAGCTCAAGTTTCCGATCGAAATGCTTATGCAGGTCTTGCTTTAGCTGTGTTTAATGGACTGACAAACAAGGCTGATGTTAGAAGTTGGGTAAGTTTGCCTAAAAATTTTCAAGCCACAAGAGTTGTTAGTACAGGAAAAGAGGTTTTGATAAAAGATGATATGGGCAATGTCATATCTAGTGTCATGGTCCCAAAGAGTAAAAATGCCATCATATATGTAAATTCACCTGCACAACAACATAGCATTATGCATAAAATACTATTTTAAGGAGAGAAAATGAGAAAAATTAGTTTGTTACTGATTGTAGCTTTTTTTACACTATTTAGTGGTTGTAGTAACCAGCCTATCGTTGTTGATCATCAACTTAGCGATCCTCATGTAAGGTATGAAAATCCTAGACTTTACAAATGGCTTAAGTTTGATTTTATAAACTATATTCAGCGAGATGATGGTATGCTTGAGTTTGAAGCTAGATTTATAAATACTAGTAAATTTAACAAATCATTAGCTTACAAGGTAAATTGGAAAAATGCAAATGGTTTCATACAAAAGACTTTGATGTCAAGATGGGTATTTGCTGAAGTTGAAACTACTAGAAGTTTTGTTGTTCACGGAATTAGTCCAAATCCTAAGTCAAAAGATTTTGAGATAATTTTACAAGAACCTACAAAAGATGATGCTTTAAGAAAAGACTCTTATCGAAGCACATATCAACATTAAGGAGAATTACATGAAAAAAGGTATAGTTTTAAGTTTAATAGCAGCAGGTTTGATTTTTAGTGGTTGTAGTCAACAGCCTCAATACACAAGCGGAGTTCGTCAAGGTGCAAAACAAGCTCCTCTTACTATGGGTATAGATAGGGGAGATTTTGAAAAAGCAGCAGTTGATGCAACTGAAAGTATGTTAGCAAGTGGAGCTTTAAATAAACGAGGCGGAGGAAGATATGTCGTAGCAATTGATAGAATTATAAATGATACAACTCAAAGAATAGATACAGATATGCTTATTAAAAAGATAAGAATTGCTATGTTAAAAAGTGGAAAAGCAGTGGTTACAACTTCATATCAATATGGCGGAGCAGAATCTACTATGAGTCATTCTGTAAGAAAATTAAGAGAAAATGGGGAATACAAACGAACAACTATAGCAAAAAAAGATAGCCTATATGCACCAGATATGGGACTTACAGGTAAGATTATGCAACGAAATGCAAAAACACAAAATGGCAAACAATTAGTAGAATATTATTTTCAACTAACTCTTACTTTGCTTGAGAGCGGTTTAGCTATTTGGGAAGATGAAGTTGTTATAGGTAAACTTGGTTCAAACGATACGGTTTCATGGTAGGAAGATAACATGAAAAAAATATTTACTTTATGTTTAGCATTTTTTACTCTTACTGCCTTTGGTTCTGACAAGACTCAAGATGTACAAAAGCCTTTAAAGGCAAATATTATAAATCTTCTGTCCGAAGCTAAGCAAAATATTTTAAGCAAAAACAGATCGGCAAATGTCTATACGGCATTTGCTGGTGTTGATGCAAGTCCTGATGATGCACAATATTTTGACTTTTTAACAAGTGCTTATAATCAAGCAGTTTTAGAACTTAAAGCCAATATTGTATTAAGAAAATCTGGTGATGTTGCTATACAAGAGGCTTTTAATTTTCACAGAAAAAAAGTACCTGACGATATGTTAAAGCAGAGCTTAAAAAATGAAGTCGATATGAAATTAGCTAAACTTGAAGCTGAGCAAAATATGGCTGGAATTTTTGGTCTTGTAAATGTTATTGTCGGAAAAGCTTTGCAAAAAGAAGAGCCTAAAAAAGCTCAAACTCTAAAAGCTGATGCTATGGAAAATATTTTCAACAAATCCTACACCGAAGGTTTTATAAAACAGGGCTTTGACGAGATAGAAGGTCTTATTCCAACTGATACTTTTATCGTTACCAATGAAAAAGGAGAAGTTGAAGTCGGCGTTGTAGCGTACTCAACTAAGCGTTCCATTCAGTTAGCAAGAGATTTAAAAAATGGGCATTATTCTAAAAAAACAAGTAATGAATTAAATTGTAAAAGTGCAAAAGAGGTAGCTAATGCTTTGCAAGACGAACAAGAGTTATTGAGCCATTTTGGACTTAAGTATTTTTACAATGAAAATTGTCGTCCATCGCTTTTAGCTTATGGTATGGACTCATTTACTAAAGAAGAAGGCATGAATACTGATTATAGAAATGAGAGTATGGAAAGGGCTAGAGGAATAGCTGACAAATTTATCTCTAATTTTTTAAATTCAAATATTGATGCTTTTATAAAAGATAAGAAATTATCTCAAAAAACAAAAGATGCCATCATGGACGCTATGAAAAAAGGCGAACGAACGACTTATAAGACTCAAAAGAAAAAAAGAGTTAGTATGATCAAGGAGATGTCTAAAGAATTTACAAACTCATCACAAATGGATTTAAGAGGTTTAGAGGATGCTAGAGTTTGGAATATTGATAAAGATGACTATGAAGTTGTGGGTGTCATGAGGTATTATTCAAGAGATAGTATTGAAGCGGCAAATAAAGAATTTAACCCAAATCTAAAAGAGAAAAAAGTTAAAAAATCTATAAAAAGCAAGGTTCAGCATTCATCAAATCTTGATGTGAATGATTTTTAAGGAGTACTCATGAGAAAGATTTTAGGTTTTATATGCTTACTTACTTTATGTTTAAATGCGGGTATAATTACGCAAACAAACACAAAAAAAGCTAGAGGCGAGGGTTATGGAGCTACTTATGAAGAAGCTGTAAGCAAGGCTTTAGCAGATGCTGTTGGTAAAATGAATGGTGTGAAACTTCATGCAAGTACTCTTTTTGTTACCAACTCAACTCAAAACGGCAAGAAGAGAAATATGCAAAAGGTTTATGAAGATGTAATTCATAAAAAAACTAGAGGTAAGTTTGATAGTTATGATGTAATTAGTAAGATTAAAACTTCAACAGGCTATAAAGTAAAAGTAGCCATTAAAAAAATACACACTAAAAAATACTATAAAACTCCTGGCTTTAGTCCTAACAATCGCAGACGAATTGCAGTTATACCAATATATGCAAATGACATGATGTTTAATATCTTAGGAGAGAGATTTTTTCAAACTAAAGTTACACAGCATCTAACTCAAGAGGTGGTAAGTGCGATCACGCAAACGAGAAAATTTACCATTTTAGACAGGGAAGCAAAACAAGCTTACAATAGTGAAAAAAAGCTGATTTTAACCGATGGTGCAAAAGATGAATTGGTAAAAATTGGTAGTGTTTTAGGGACTGATTATTTGTATGTTTTAAATGTATCTGATTTTAGTATCGATAAAAACACACAAAAAGATAATTACACTGGAGTAGTTAGCGATGATGTCATGGTAAATGCTACGATTGAGTATAGAATTATCGTTATGGCAACAAGGCAAATTAAATACTCAAATACAAAAAATTTCTCATTTAAAGCAGTTGGAAACAATAATAACCAATATTTTCTAAACGCTTTACAGACTATCTCTAAGGGCTTAACTGATGATATCATGAATAATATATATCCAGTTAAGATAGCCCAAGTTTCAGGAAATGAAGTTATTTTATCTCAAAAGCTTAAAGCAGGAGATAAATATGAGGTTTTTTCTTTGGGCAAAAAGATTTATGATAGCTATACAAAAGAGGCGGTAGGCTATGATGAAAAAAAGATTGGTCTAATACAAATCACAAGGGTAAACCCTAAAATGTCTTACGCTAAAATCATCGAAGGCAGTGCAAAAAAAGGAAATCTTTGTAGGCTAATAACTCAAGCAGGAGAGCAAGGTGAAACTCTCAATAGACCTGATGTTACCGAAGAAGAAAAGCCAAGTGATGTGGTTACAACTCAAGGCGGTGGAGTTATACTTCCTATTGATTAAACATAAGGGCGAGTAAATCGCCCATTTTTTAATTAAGGACATACTTGAATTTTATTATCCTATCTTTAATAATTAGCTTAATTTTTACCATATTTGTATTTTTGCTTTATAAAAAAAGTTTACAAATTCAAATATTAAAATCAAAAATAAGTGAATTAAATATTACATTTCAAGAACAAAAAAAGAGTATGGAGCGAGAAATTGAGCTTTTAAGTACTCATGAACAACGCTTAAAAATGGAATTTGAAAATTTAGCAAATAAAATTTTGCTTGATAATAGCAAAAAAATAAGCGAGCAAAATCAACAAAATTTAGAACAAATTTTAACTCCTATGCAGATAAAAATCGATGAATTTAAAAAAAAAGTTGAAGATGTTTATGATAAAGATTCCAAAGATAGAGCTATGCTTTATTATGAACTAAAAGGCTTAAAAGCTTTAAATTTACATTTAAGCACAGAAGCAAACAAACTCACTTTAGCTCTAAAAAATGATAATAAAGCACAAGGTATATGGGGAGAAATGGTACTTGAAAGAGTGCTTGAAAGCTCAGGACTTAGAAAAGATTTTGAGTATGTAAGAGAGCTAAGTTTAAAAGATGAAGAGGGTAGGATTTTTCGTCCTGATGTGGTGGTAAATTTGCCTGAAAATAGACACATCGTAATAGATGCAAAAACTTCATTAAAAGCATATAGTGAGTATGTTAGCTTAGATGATGAAGAGTTAAAAAAGGATAAATTAAAATCCCATGTTTTATCTGTAAAAGAGCATATTAAAACCCTATCATTAAAGCGATATGAAAACTTAAAAGGTATTAATTCGCTTGATTTTATCTTCATGTTTTTACCTGTAGAAGGTGCTTTAATGTTGGCTTTACAAAGTGATGCAAACCTTTATGATCAAGCTTATAAGCAAAAGATCATATTAGTTAGCCCGACGACTTTATTAGTGGCTTTAAGGGCTGTTGAAAATAGCTGGAGATACGAAAAACAAGCACAAAATATTGCAAGCGTATATAAAAGAGCTGAAGAGCTTTATAAAAAATTTAACAATTTTACTCAAGATTTGCAAGGCGTGGGAAAGTCTTTAAGTCAAGCAAATGAAAACTACAATCAAGCCTTTAAAAAGTTAAGCGAGGGTAGAGGAAATTTGATAAGCCAAGCTCATAAATTAAAAGAGATTTCAAATCTTAAACCAAAATCACAATTAGATGAGCATTTAGTAAATCAAGCTATATCATAAAATTGATATTTTTTACTATAGACTCTAAAAAATCTTGTGAAATTTACTTTCATGAATGATAATTTGATTTTTTTTAGCTTTTTTGTTATTTTTTTAGCTGATTTTACAATGAATTAAAAATGAAAATGGTATTATATCTTTTTTAGAACGATTTTATTTAAATAGGATAAACACATCATGAAAAAAATTTTACTTAGTTTAGCTTTTATTACTAGCTCCATTTGTTTAGCCACAACTGTTAAATCAGTCTCGTTTAAGGGCTTAGTACATATATCTCCTCAAATGGCAACAGAGATTTCTGCTATAAATGTGGGTGAGCAATTTAGCTATGAAAAAGGCAATAAAGCTATACAAAAACTTTTTGCACAGGGATATTTTGAAGATATTTGGATAGAAGAAGAAGATGGAAATATTATCATCAATGTGAAAGAAAAACCAACGATAGCTTATGTGGAAGTAAAAGGTGTAAGTGATGATGATGCTAAAAATATAAAAGCCATGCTAGGCGTAAATAAAGGCATGGTTTATGATAAAAATATCATAAAAATTGCGAAAACGAGTATAATAAAATATTATGAAGCAAAGGGGTATTTTGATACGATAGTAGAAGAGATAGCTAAACCTTTAGATAAAGAAAAATCAAGCTTAAAACTAAGTTTTAGAGTAAATAGAGGTGAAAACATCATTATAAGATCTGTTAAATTATCTGGTGCAAAAGAGTTAGATTATGACGATGTAGAGCCATCTTTGGTCAATAAAAAACGAGAAATGTTTGGCTGGATGTGGGGTTTTAATGACGGAAAATTAAGGCTCGAAGCACTTCCTAGCGACCCAGACCGCATCAAAGATGAATACCTTAAACGAGGATTTTTAGATGTTAAGGTGAGCAATCCTTATTTGAGATTGTATTATGATAATTATGATGCCAATATCATATATAAGGTAGATGAGGGCAGACAATATACAATTGACTCAATAGATATCAACATACCAGAAGGCATAGTAAATATTGAAGATTTAAAAGATGATTTGATAACAAAAAAAGGGCAAGTTTTTAACATTCAAAGAGTGAGAAAAGATATGACAAATATCGAGACTAAAATAGCTGATTTAGGCTATGCTTTTGTTAAAGTTTATCCAGATATAAAACAAAATAAAGAAAAATCTTTAGTAAGTATCGTGTATGGTGTAGTTCCAAATAACAAAGTAACGATTAGAAAAGTCGTCATTGGCGGCAATTTAAAAACAGCCGATCATGTTATAAGAAGAGATTTATATTTAAGCGAAGGAGAACTATATAGTAAAACTGATCTTAAAGATACCATAGATACACTTAAGCGAACAGGTTATTTTAAAGATGTAAGTGTAGAAGAGAAAAGAGTAAGTCAAAACGAGATTGATTTGATAGTAAGTGTAAAGGAGGCTTCTACTGGATCGATCAAAGGTGGCATTGGCTATGGTTCGACTCAAGGATTGATGTTTGATGTGGGAGTGAGTGATAAAAATATATTTGGTTCTGGCATGATAGGTAGTGTAAATGTGAGTAGGTCAGACCAAGAGCTTTCCGGTAAAATCAACTTAACAAACCCACGAGTTTATGATTCGCCTTATAGTTTAGGAGGCAGTTTATATATAGAAGACAATGGCTGGAATTCGTATGATGAAAAAACCAAAGGTGCTTCTGTAACTTTGGGTAGAAAGATAGGAAGACACACTTACGCATCGTTACGATATGCCTTAGAAAAAAATGAACTTTCAAAATTAAGTGATGATTTGCTTGATCTTGGATATAAAGAAGGAGATAGTGTAAAGAGTGCTTTAACTCCTCACATACGCTATGATAACACTGATGATTATTATCTTCCTCGAAGAGGTTTTATAGCAAGTACTTCATTTGAATACGCTGGTCTTGGCGGAGATGAAAAATTTACTAAAAGCATCAATAACTTTAAATACTTTTATGGTTTGGAAGATTTGATAGGATATGATATTATTTTAAGATATAAAGCAAAACTTAGATTTGCTATGGATAAAGGATATTTACCTATAGACGAGAGATTGTATTTAGGCGGTATAGATAGTGTTAGGGGTTTTGTTTCAAGGTCTATTGGGCCGAAAAAAAATACTCATGAGTATGGTGGTAAAAAATCATTTAACAATTCTATAGAAGCTAGTTTTCCGCTCATAAAAAGAATACAAATGCGTTGGGCATTGTTTTATGATTATGGTATGATAGGCATAGACAAAATGAGTGAATATCAAAAATCTTCTGTGGGTGTAAATTTGGAGTGGATTTCTCCTCTTGGAGCGATAAATTTGATTTTTGCAAAACCTTTAAACAAACAAGAGGACGATGAGACATCTAGTTTTGAATTTAGCATAGGAAGACAATTTTAAAATCTTGCATTTTAGTAAAATAAAATGCTATAATGACGACTTTAAATTTCATGAAAAGGAGAAATATTATGACAATGTTAAACATTGAGGGGGGGGGGAACACTTAATAAAATCTTAAAACTGTTCTGCTTGCCTCTCATGACCATAACTTTTATGTTTAGTGGTTGCGGTGGTGGAGGTACTAGCTCGAGTGCTAGTAGTGATGGCGTTATAAGAGCAGAGGGAAGCGTAGGGGCTAGAGGAGCAAACTACATCTTTGAAAGCTCTTTAAATATCAGTTGGGAAGATGATATGTTTGATAGCTTGATCACTCTTTCAAACTTTAAACTTTTAGTAGATGGTTCTACTTATCCCATATCTTACAGCACAAGTAAGACTTTAAATATTGATCCAAATACAAACTTAGTTGTCGAAAAAAGCACAAGCATACCTTACTCTTTTGCTATAACTTTACCATTTTCAAGCGTAAGTAGATTGTGTTCGTTGAAGCTTGATTATGAGATAGCAGGGGAAGTAAAACATGCATCCGTGCCTTGCCAACTCGAACCCGTACAAAAACCAAAAGGTGAAGATGGCGACGAATCATTTGGTGATTTTGAAAAATTAGATGCTACTACAACTTCACTTTATACTTCACAGCCCATCTTTTTTACTGGCATGATAAAAGAAAATGATAAGCCAAAACAAGGAGCTAAAGTAAGTTATGCGGTTTTAACTCCTTCATTTGTTGTAGGCAGTAAAGATGGTGAGTTAAGCACAGATAAAAATGGCGTTTTTACTCTAAACCTCAAGACGGCTCAAAATCCTTTACAGGAAAAAAGAGTTATATCTATTTTGATAAGCTATAATGGTATCTCATCTGTTTGGAAAGTAGAACAAGCTGCAAGTCCTGAGGCAAATTCGTTTGAGCTTACTTCTTTATTTAAACAAGAAAAAGCATCAAAACCAGCTTCAACTATAAAATACATAGGAAGCTTAAAAAGTGGAAGTGTTGGTGTAGCAGAGCAAAGCGTGAGCTACAGCATAACCCCATCATCATCCGTAAGCACACCTGCTAAAGGTACTGTTAAAACCGATGAATTTGGTAACTTTAACCTTGAGATAGGTTTAAATGAAAACACCACAGGAGTCGATAGAGACATCAATGTTGTACTTACATACAAATCAGCAAGCGATGTATGGAACATAACCCAAAGTTCTCAAAGTGATGAAGTTTTTTATAAGATAGAAAAATTTCAAGACCCCAAAGTATCACAATTAGGCGGACAAACTTATGTGGCTGGTAGGGTCATGAACGAAAAAACAAATCTACCTGTATCAAATGCTAGTATAAACTTTGATATTTTAATGGGAGATTATGTAAATTCTAATATTAAAGGTGTTGCCACTACAGATGAATATGGTAAATTTAAATTACCTATTGACATAAAAGAAAACCTAAGCACAAAAGCTAGAGAAATTTCTGTAGTATTTACTTATCAAAACGCAGCCTTAATGCTAAACATTAAACAAGACCCAAGTCCAGAGGCAGACTCTTTGATACTTGCTTCTGTGTTTAAACAAGAAAAAGCATCAAGACCTGCTTCAACTATAAAATACATAGGAAGCTTAAAAAGTGGAAGTGTTGGAGTTAAAAACAAAACCATAGACTACACTATCACACCAAGCACAGCTGTAACAAATGCATCAGGTAGCATTGATACAGATGAGTTTGGCAACTTTACTTTAGAAGTCGAATTAAATGAAAATACAACAGGAGTTGATAGAGACATAAGTGTAGTATTGGTTTATCAGTCTTTAAGCGATGTATGGAACATAACCCAAAGTTCTCAAAGTGATGAAGTTTTTTATAAGATAGAAATACCAAGTTTGCCCAAGATTTTGGCAGCTGGTGGGTCGTATGATGTGGCTGGTATCGTTACAAATAAAAAAACAAACCAGCCAGTTGCAAATGCTAGTGTAAGGTATGACATTTTAACTGCTTCTTATGTAGATTCTCCTATTCAAGGTGAAGGTACTACAGATGAGTATGGTAAGTTTAAATTTAGTATTGATTTTAATAAAAATACTAGCGATAAAGCAAGAGATATACCAATCGTTTTTACATATTCAAATGCTGTTAAGGAAATTAAATTAAACCAAAGTAGTGACCTAGAGACACCTCCTTTTGAGTTCAATCCAATCGTTGAGGTCGATAGGCTTGATGTCCGTGGTGGTTCGCCATTTCATTATGGAAAATTGACAAAAAAAGGAAGACCTATGCCGCAAGGTACTATCATTCAGTGGGCTTTAGAAGATGAACCATTTCAAAATCTTACTATCGATAATGAATTTGGAATGTATAGCCTATCTTTACCTGCTTATGCACAAAATTTAACTAACATAGAAATTCCTCAAAGAGTTGTGTTTAAATACGAAGATGCATCTTATGTGTGGAAATTTAAACAATTAGGAAAAAAAGGAGATGAGATTATGCTTGCTCAAAATAGTATAGCTACTAGCGATCAAAGCAATACAGTAGAAATAGTAGGTAGTGTGGCGGCTGGAGCAGGAGAGAATATCGTGGTAACTTTTGTGCTTGAAAATTTCATCACAGCTCATGATCCTAATAGCGACATTATACAAACAAAAGACCAAGGTAGATTTAATATCAAAGTAACATACTCAGAAAATCCAACCAAAGATCCTCGAGTTATTCCTATAGTGTTTAGCTATAAAGGAGGCATGAAAGTCTATACCATAAACCAAGCAGGCGTAGAGTAATGAGACCTAATCTTATAAAAAAGGAGGTGATAACAAAAAAATCCAGCTTAATTTTTAAGCTACAAAGTTAATTTTATCATTAGCCTCGCCTTTGTGCGGGGCTTTTTTTATTTGTGCTTAAAAAATTTGCCAAATTTTTCTTTGAGTGGGTTTGTGTAGGTCAAATCGCTAACATACCTGATGTCTTCTATAGAGTAAGTAGCTAAGGGATTATAATGATAAATGATAGGTATGACATCTTTGATTTTCGCTCGTTTTAAGCTCATGAAGATGATACTAACTGCTCCTAAATTTCCTTCAGCGTCTGTTATGGTGATGTTGTAGTTTAACTCTCTTAAGGCATTTACTAATTTGCTTGAGTCTCGTTTTGTGATGATTCTCATCGTTACGATGCCGATGGCTAGTCTTTCTTCAAGTAAAATACCTACATAGTTTCCTAAAGAATAACCCAAACAATATGCAAAGATATTTGTAACATTGTCTAAATTTTTCATGACTTCACCGATCGCCATGATCCAAATAAAGATCTCAAAAAAGCCTACAAGTGGGGCTAAAAGTCGCGAACCTTTGGATATAAAGATGATCCTTAAAGTTCCAAAACTAACATCAAGTATCCTCGCCACACAGATGAGTGCTGGTAAAATGTATAGTGAAAAATATGGTTGTGAAATGATTTCGTTCATGTATGCTCAATCTTTTTTTGCGGTATTGTATCATAAATTTGAAATATTTAGGTAAAATATTTCAAATTAAGTATCATTTTGTAAAGATTTTGTCTCATTTGGTTTATATAAAAAATGATGCCACAATGAAAAACCTAGCAAGGTTGCTCCTGAAAATGAATGAAGTAGTTTTGAAGTTTTACTTTTTAGATCAAATGAAGTTACAACTAAAGTACCCAACGATGCAGTCATGCCAATTTTGGCAATCTCTTTTTTTGTATCAAGTGGTATGTTTTTTATGACCTCTAAGGGCTTTTTTGTCAAATTTTCTTTTTGCATGTTTTCCTGTCTCGTAAGTAAGTACAACCGTTAAGGCTGCCGTAATTCCACTTAAAAGTGGCATGAAAATAGGCATGATAGCTCCTTGATTCAGTATTTTTGATAGTTACAATCATAACCTATTTTCCTTAAAATTTAGCTTATAGTATGTTTAATGCTAACTAAATAAAATTTAGTTATTGCCCATATTTTTTCATAGAATTTAAAAGCAATCCAATCGTCGTACCATTGTGTAAAAAAGCCGTGTTTATGGGGCTTAAAACTCCTGCTGTTGCACCTAAAAGTATGGCACTATTGATGCCAACTGTTGCGTTAAAATGCGTATCAATCCGCTTCATGGTCTTGTTTGCTATCTCTTTTGCTTGTGCGATGGCGAAAATATCATCTTTAAGTAAGCTAATATCAGCCGTTGCTTTAGCGATGTCAGCACCTTTTGACATGCTAATTCCTACATGAGCATTGATCAAGGCAGGGGCGTCATTTATGCCGTCTCCTATGAAAGCTATTTTTTTGCCTTGCTCTTTTAACTCTTTTACTTTAGCTGATTTTTGCGTAGGTAAAAGCTCTGCATAGATCGTATCTACTCCGATTTGTTCACCGATTTGTTTTGCTTTTTGTTCTACATCTCCTGTTAGCATGATGATCTGTTTTGCACCCAATTTTCTTAGGGTTTGTATGGTTTGTTTAGCATTTTCTCTTATGCTATCGACCATGGATATTAAGCCTAAAAGTTTGCCGTCATATCCAACATAAAGCAAAGTTCTTCCTTTATCTATGCACTCTGAAATGCTCTTTTCATGAGGGCTAAAGTCTATGTTTTTATCCTCTTGTAAAAAGTGCCTACTTCCTATGACGACTTCTTTATTTTCAACCATAGTTTTGACGCCATGAGCTACTATAAATTCGACTTCTTCGTGATGAATATGCACAAAATCATTTTTCTTAGCGGCTTGTACGACGGCTTGAGCTACAGGGTGAAAATAGTGTTCTTCTGCACTAGCAGTAAGATTTAAAATATCATCTTTGCTCCAATTTTCATCAAATGATGTTACGCTTATGACTTCTAAATCTCCATAAGTAAGTGTGCCAGTTTTATCAAAGATAAAAGTGTCTGCCTCACTTAAAGCTTCTATGGATTTTGCACCTTTTATCAAGATGCCATTTTTTCCTGCTTGTGAAATAGCAGACTTAAATGCTACTGGAGTTGCTAATTTTAACGCACATGAATAATCAGCTTGCAACACAGAAGCTACACTTTGCAGGTCTCTTGTTGTTAAATAAGACAAGAAAGAAAGCCCTAAAGTAACAGGCACTAATCGTTCAGCTAAAGCATTTGCTTTTAAACCTATGGAGGATTTTTCGTCTAAAGAGGATTGGATATAAGATTTAATTCTTTGAGTTGCTGTATTTTCTCCTACTTGTTCTGCCCAAATTCTAAGTCGTCCTTCTTCGACGATGGTTCCACTCATGACTTTATCGCCCCGTTTTTTGGCTACTGGCTCGGCTTCTCCTGTCATGGAGACTTGATTTATCATAGCTTCTTCACTTAAGACATGGCCATCTATAGGTATGGTATCTCCGCTATTTACTATGATGATATCGCCGATTTTAAGTTCATTTACACTTACTTTTTCTTCGCTAACTTTTTTGTTTTTAACGACCTCTCTCCAAGCAAATTCTACATTTGGTTTTGCCAACTCTTTTATCAAGTCGTTACTTTTGTATATTGTGCTTTGTTCGATGTATTCACCTAAACTAAGCATAGCATTTGTTCCATTTGCGGCAAGATAATCTTGTCTTAACATTGATACTCCAACCGCAGATGCTTCAAGTACTTTTGAAGTAAGACCATCTGTAAAAAGCTCACTTAATGCTTCTTGAAATAGCTCTTTAGACGCCATTAAGCTTAGGGTAAATTTTACTCCATTGCTTTTTGAAATACTACTTATTCCTAAGGCAACAAATGATAAAAATATATTTTTAAGCTCAGGGGATTTAGCTGTATGATCTGTATGCGAGAAATAGTTTTTAAACTTTTCTAGTTTGATATTTTTTAGTTGCTTTAAGATCTCATCAATATTTTCATCATGATATATAACGATACTCTTAGCATTTAAATTTATCCTAACTTCATTTACACCTTTTATGTTTTTAATCTCTTTTACTAATTTATTTGAGTCTATCTTTTTATCTAAATTATTGCAAAATATACGAAAACGAGAATTTGTTTTATGTCTTAATGCTAGTTGCATCATGATTATTGTTCCATTTCAGCTTTTGCGTCTTCGTATCTTTCTTTTAGCTCTTCTATGCCCATTTGTAGCATGTTTGCTCCTTTATTTAAGGCTTGAAAAATATTTTTTTGAGCTTTTTCATTTGTTAAAAGATAAGCTGCTGCTGCACCTAATAATGCACCCTTTAAAAAATCATTTGTATTAAATGATGATAAAAATGAGTTCTCTTTTTGTTCTTGATTATTGATGTATGGATTTTGTATTTTATTTTGCATGTTCTTCCTTTTTTTCGCAAATTGTTTCGATAGCTAAAACGCCACCAACTCCGACTGCTGCACTAAGCAATGCTTTCAATATGTTTTTATTGCTCAAATACTGCACACAAGCTATGGCACTGCCTGTGGCTATTGCACTTTGACTTGCACCTTTTAAAGTATTTTTTACTGCTTCATTTTGAGTAATTATACCTTTTTTGTGTTTTTGATAATTTAAACTTCCGTTTAAAATACTTGAGCCAATAATACCACTTACGATAAAATCTGATGGCTTAGCATTTACTTCTAATTTTCCTATCAGTTTAGTGTTTTTTTGAATCATCGTTTTTTTCTTTTTTGTTGCTTATTTTTTCACAAGTCTGTTTTTTTAGCTCTTTTGCTTTTTGTAAGCCCTCATTTGCAAACTCTTTTCCTCTTTCAAAGCCCTCATTTGCTAAGCTTTTTACTCTATTTTTATTTTTGTAAGCGATAACCGCTCCTGCTCCTACGGCAAAACCTGCCACGAATGGTAACATTATTTTTCTCCTTTTTCTTTATTTTCATTTATATAATTATTTAACATAAAGCCACTAAGCCCACCTGTAAGCAAACCTGTTAGAAGTGATATATTTTTATTGTTTAACAATTTATTTATATCACTTGGGTCAAACTCATTGTTTTTGACTTTTTGTATGACTTGACTAAATTCGTCGAAACTTTTTAGCATATCTTCACTTTTGTGATTTTGTACCAAATGGCGAAATGTAGGCAAATAGTTGTTTGCTGAACTTGCTTGAATTAAAAAACATAAATTTAAAATCTCTTCATCTTCTTGCACATAGATAAACATATCGTCAAGTAAGGATATGCGTTTGATATGTAATGCTACACAAAGCTCATAAGCTTCTTGTAGATTGTTGATATTTGATATTTTTATATCATTTATTGGAGGCGTTTTGCATGACTTTTTTAAGGTATTCATGAATGATAATTCTTCTTTTAAAAATTGTTCAAAGGGTTCTTTTGTTTTAAATTTATCTAAAACAAATCTATATAATTCACAAATTTCATATCCATGATATAAAATAATCCTTAAAGCTTGTATTAGTGGCAAATCGCAATTTGCGTCTAAATTTACTCTTTTGCTCATGAGTATCAAAGCATCTTTGTTTTGCATCAATTCTCCTTTAAAATCTTTCTAAATTTTTGCCATAGCTCTTCACTTATGTCTCCGCTAACAAGCTCATCCCATAATGCTGGCTTAAATATTGCATTATCATAATTGATAGTAATTGATCCTATGAGTTTGTTTATTTTTATCTTGTTGATACCATCAATTTTATCCGGTAACTCTTCGATAAAAGAGATATCAAGTTCTTTGGTTTCATTTTTAATGTCTAAACTTACTCTTAGTCTAATTCTGTTTTTACCATGACTAATGATGCTAAGATATTTACTTAGGGTTATTATGTCATTTTTTTCGATCATATTTTTTCCTTTCATGAGGGTTATTATCCTTATTATAACTTAAAAATAGCTTAAACTTATCTAAGAATTATTATCAATTATATATTTTGTTGATAAGTTTTTAAAGCTATTTTAGAAGCATTTGCCATGATGGCAATGGTATGTGCGACATGTAAAGCACCAGCCATGATAGGCGAGAGCAATCCAGCTGAAGCAAAACCAACTCCCAATAAATTTGTACCCGTTCCTATATAATAATTTTGTTTTACAACTTTTAGTGAAAAATTGCTAATATCATGAAGCTTTAAAACATCGTTGATATTGCTATTTATGATGGCAATATCACAAATTTCAACAGCAGCTTCACTTCCTTTACTAGAAAAAGCAATACCCACATCAGCACTACTCATGGCTATAGTGTCATTAATTCCATCTCCTACCATACTGACGATTTTGTATTGTTTTTTTAATTTTGTGATAATTTTTGCTTTTTGTTTTGGTAAAATATTTGCATATGTTTCATCAAAATTAAATTTTTTCGCAAAATGTTTTGCTACTTTTTCATCATCTCCTGTTATGAGTACAACTTTTTTAACGCCTCGCTTTTTGAGGTTTTCAACTAGTGTTTTAATGCCGTCTCGTGGCTCATGATGTAAAATGATAGCTCCTAAAAGATGTTGATTTTTCGCTACAAAAATGACACTTTTGCCTTGTTTGAAATATTTTTGTACATCAATTTTATCTATATTTATATCATGATGACTCATGAGTGTTTTATTTCCAACCAAAATAGTATCGTTTTGATAATGTAATTTTACTCCTAAGCCTAGTAAAATTTCACTATTTGTATTTTGTATTATATTTATGCCTGATTTTTTTGCATAATCAACTATACTAACGGCTATAGGGTGTGTGTTTCTATATTCGGCTAAACTTGCATTAAAAAGCAACTCTTTAGCATCGATGTTGTTTAAAATGAGCTTTTGAACTTCTAGTTTGCCTGTGGTTAAAGTGCCTGTTTTATCAAAACAAATCACTTCGCTTTGACTAAATTTTTCCAAATACTCTCCGCCTTTTATCAGTATGCCTTCTTTTGCACTTTTTGCAATACCTGCACTAATGGCTGTACTAGCGGCTAAAATAGTGGCACAAGGGCAAGACATGACGATCATTACACAAAAAGCTCTTAAAATAGAACCTGTGAAAACCAAAGTACTACTTGTGAGTATGAAGCCTAATTTTAAAAGTTTTGAGGCTAAAATATCAGCTTGTTTTTCTGCTTCACTCCTGTTTTCAAGTGCAAATTCGACTTTTTTTGCAATTTTACTGATGTAAGTTTGAGAGCCAATAGCGTTAGCTTGTATGCAAATGCGTCCTTTTTGTACTAAAGTATTTGAATATACCTTGTCTCCATTTTGTTTCAAGCAAGGCTCACTCCTTCCGTTTATCAAAGCTTCATCGATTAAGGCCTTGCCTTGTAAAATCACGCCATCGACGACGATTTTCTCTCCACTTCTAGCTACGATAATATCTCCTTTTTTGATCTTGTTTACATCAATGGCTACTTCTAAATCATCAATTAAGATAAATGCTTGCTTGACCTCGCTATTTAGTAATTGTTGAATTTGTTGCTTTGATCGATTTGAGGCGTATTGTTCTAAAAGCATACCCCCTCTTAAGATGTAAATTACCTCAAAAGCAGTATTTATCTCACCTATAAAACAAGCACCTATGAGGCTAAATGACATGAAAGCTTGAAGAGAAAATTTGCGTTTTTTAAGATCTTGCATAGCCTCTTTTAACAGAGGTACTGCTGCTATGAGGCTGATGCTAAGTGTCAAAATCGGTGGCAAGGAAGTAGTGGCAAAAATGCCCAAAGTATATATACTTAAAACTCCAAAACTAAAGGCTGATTGTTTGAGTTTTTGCTCTTCACAACACTTACTACAAGCCTTGCTTAGCTTGATGGTTTTTTTTGGCAACAAGGAGCTGATGTAAAAGATTATTTTATCAATATCAGGCTCTTTTAGATATATGATAATACTTTTACATTTTTCATTTATGCGTACATGATGGGCGTAATTTTCGAGCTTTAAACTAAGCAAAAAAGCTTTAGTAAAATGTTTAGAATAAAGCCTAGCTCTATGTTTTGTGAGACTTTTTATAGTGATTTGTTCAGACATTTTTTGCAAACTCCATGAAGTGCTATATTGTAATTTAATAAAATAAAATTTTCTTTTGCTAAGCTTTGTTTAAGCAAATGGTTTAGTTGCATATCTTTAAAGCCGATAAATCTTTCACATTTGATACATACTAAATAGCTTTGAGATTGTACATTTTTAAATGAATAGTATTTAGTTTTTTTAAAAGGAATATATGAAACGATAAAAATTTGTAATATTTCCAATTTATGCAAAATACTATAAATCGTTGGCATACTTATAGTAAAGTTGTGCTTATTTGTAGCAATATTTTTGATCTGCAAGGCACTTAGAGGCATCTTGCTTTTGTATAATATTTTTAAAATCAGCTCTTGCTTTGATGAAATTTTTACATCTAGCTTATCAAGTAATGAATAAAATTTTAACATTTATAACACTTTTTTTGCATATTGTATAGAAATTTGACTTAAATTTGCATTTTTTGATTTTTTTTAAATCATTATCAATTAAATTTAATATTATTTTTGCTATAGTTCGGCAAATATTTTATAAGAAGGGTAAATTAACATGAACTATGAAGAGATTGAAATAGATGCAAAATTAATAGAAATTATCGAATTAAACGGAAGTTTTGATGAGGTTGATGACGAAGAGTTGCTTGAGCTTATTACGGAAATCAATGAATTTCATGGTGGAGATGTCGAGGAGACTTATGAATATTTGCTTCAGTTTGCACCACTTGAGGAGAAAAGATTTTTATCTTTATGCTATGTTTAGATTAAAATTTGCTTTTATTTTAAGTAAAATTTTGTTATATTTACATTTTAAACCATAAAGAGTAATTTAGATGAGATCGTATATAAAGTTAGTAGTTGTTTTAGTTTTGGTAGTTTTTTCTTTGATAGCCTTTAAGGAGTATCATAATAAAAAAAGTATAGAATCTAAAGTAGTGCAAATGACACTAGATAGTTCGAATATTTTAGCTAATCTTATCTATAATTATGAAAAATCAGATTTGATCAACGCACATATAAAAAAAGGTATCAGTTTTTCTTACACAAATAGTAGTAGTAACTATAGTATAGATTTGATAGATCTTAAAAATCAAAATAGCCACAAATATAAAGACTTACTTGAGTTTTTAGATAAAAAAGGTAAAAATGGCTTATATTTTAAGCAAAAAGAACAAGGAAAGTTCACATATGGAACTTATATGTCGTTGCGAAATACTCAGTTTTTACTTGTGATTTTGACTGATCATACAAAACTTCAAGCACAACTTCATAGGCGATATTATGATGAGCTAATAAAACATTTCTTGATATTTAGCATAGTTTTAGCCTTATTTTATCTTCTATTGCGACATACTTATAAAAAAGGTGAGAAACATCTTTTAGAACTTAAAAAAGAGATAGTTCAAAAAACACAAAAAATAGAAAATAAAAATAAAGAATTACAATACCAACTTTTAAACGACAAACTCACAGGACTGCCAAATCGAGAGCAGTTGTTGAGGGATTTGTCTAAGCAAAGTGATAATTTGCAACTTGCTTTGTTGAATCTTGATAATTTTAAAGAGATTAATGATTTTTATGGCATACAAGTTGGTGATGAGGTTTTAGTCGGATTTGCGAACTTTTTAAAGCTTTGTCTTAGCAATACAGAATGTAAGATTTATAAGCTTCACGCAGATGAGTTTGCTGCTGTTTGGCCAGATATTAAAAAAGATAGACTTGATCAAGTTATTTTAAAAATAGAAAAAGATATTAAAGCTTTCTCTGTTTTAACAGAAGATGATTTTATCGTTGAAACAGGTGTTACCATAGGCATAGCGACAGGCTCTAAAAATGTTTTATCAAGAGCTGACATGGTATTGAAAAGTGCAAAAAGTCAAAAGCTATCGCACTTGCATTTTGATCCATCTATGATGATAGAAAAAGAGTTTGGATATAACATCGAATGGACTAAAAAGTTAAAATTGGCCATCAAAAATGACAAAATAGTTTCATTTTGCCAGCCTATAGCTACAACTGAAGACAAAAAAGTATTTAAATATGAAGTATTGGCACGAATGAAAGATGAAGATGATGTTATCATCGCTCCTTATGCCTTTTTAAATGTGGCTAAACAAAATAAATTATATCCTTTCATTACAAGAGCAGTTGTTGAGCAGTCGTTTAATTATTTTAATGGAACCAATGTTAAATTTAATATTAATCTATCAATTTTGGATATTTTAAATAAAAATACAACAGAGTTTATCTTGAAAAAAGTCAAAGAGTATAAAAATCCAGAAAATATTACCTTTGAAGTCCTTGAAAGTGAAGGTATAGAAAACTATGAAACTGTTTTAGAGTTTATCAAAAAAATTAAAGATTGCGGTTGTTTGATCGCTATTGATGACTTTGGTTCTGGATATTCTAATTTTGAATATATGCTTAGCTTACAAGTTGATATGATTAAAATAGATGCTTCACTCATTAGAGATATCCATAAAAGCAATAATGCAAAAATCATCGTCCAAACCATCGTTTCATTTGCTAGTACGCTAGGTATTAAGACTTGTGCTGAATTTGTACATTGCCAAGAAGTGTATGATGAGTTAAAACAAATCGGTGTAACTTATATACAAGGCTACTATCTAGGTAAGCCAGAATCCATCAATACAATAGAAAAAAATGCTATATATTAATTTTTAAGTTTTAGTGAAATATAAAGACGCCTCAAGCCAAATCTTTTTTGCATTCTATATAAAAGGAACAACATGAAATTTATAGGAGCTCATGTAAGTGCTAGTGGAGGTGTGTTTAATGCTCCAAAAAACGCTATAGATATCGGGGCGAAAGCCTTTGCGTTATTTACCAAAAATCAAAGACAATGGAGCGCAAAAGCCTTAGACGAAAGTACTATAAAAAAATGGTTTTTAGAACTAGAAAAATGCGGTATCAACCCAAAGCATATCTTGCCTCATGATAGCTATCTTATAAATTTGGGAAATCCTGACGATGAAAAAAAGCAAAAAAGTTTAAATAGTTTTATAGACGAGATACGAAGATGCGAAATTTTAGGCCTTGATAAGCTAAATTTTCACCCCGGAAGTCATCTTAAAAAGATAAGCGAAGAGGAGTGTTTAAATCGCATAGCGAGTTGCATGAATGAAGCGATTAGCAAAACAAAAGGTGTAAAACTAGTCATAGAAAATACCGCAGGGCAGGGTAGTAACTTAGGCTATAGATTTGAACATTTAGCATATTTGATTGATCAAATTGACGATAAAAGTCGCGTTGGAGTTTGCATCGACACCTGTCATCTTTTCACTTCAGGATACGACATAAGGACCCGCGAAGCGTACGATAAAACTTGGCAAGAGTTTGACGAAGTGGTAGGGAGAGAATATTTAAGCGGTATGCACATAAACGACTCAAAAGTAAAATTGGCAAGTAGAGTCGATAGACACGAAAGCTTAGGCAAAGGTGAGATCGGCTGGGACGCATTTAGTTTTATCATGAACGATGATAGAATGGACGATATCCCGCTGATTTTAGAGACGACAGATAGCGACATTTGGAAAGATGAGATCAAAGCTTTGTATGGTTTGATAAGGTAGGCTAAGTTATGAAAAAATACTATTTTTATTGGTTTTTATAAAACTTTTTGCCTCACAAGTGAGTTATGAAGATGAGATAAAATTTGATAAAAAGATTTTTACAAAAAATGTGATTGAGGGTTTTAGTAATGGCGAGTTTATCTATAGTGAGGATAAAAAATATGTTAAAAGCAGACTTAAGCAAGCAAAAAAATTGGTAAAAAATGGAGCTTATGCTCTTTTAATTGATGAAAATTTAGTTAAGATAAAAAAGACAAAATTAGAGCTTAAAAAGGTTTTCAATGACTTGATTGAGAAAAAATTATATACTATTTACATAAAAAATGATGAAGATGCAAATGTCATGTTTTTGCCTTTAAAAAATCCACTAAAAGTAGGAAAGTTTAAAAACCTAGCCATAAAACAAGAGCTATATCCAAACGAAAAAATGAGCATAAATTTTAACGGCGTTTCTTACACATTTTATGCCACAGGTGACGAGCAAAATATTACAAATCCAAATCTTAGCAGAAGTGATAAAGTGCAAAACTATAGACTTTTTGTAACTAAAACTAAAAATGCTAAAAACAAAACTCAACTTTTATCCATTAAAAAACATTTTGACGATGCTTTTGTGCAGATTTTATTTATCGGTGATTTAGATGGTGATGGAGAGCTTGATATGATTATTGACGATACACGTAAATACAGCATAACAAACATCATCATTTATCTTTCTAGTAAAGCTACAAATAAAGAGATCATGAGGGCTTTTGCAACTTATGATGGTGTTTTGTGTTAGGTTTTTTATAAAAGCAGTTTGATCTGTTTTGAAGCCCTAGTAACCGCAACATATAAAAGCCTGTATGTCATATCTTTTTCCTCCAAAGAGATGAGTTTAAGTGTAGAATTTACATCAATATAAACATTTTCATAGGTGCTACCTTTGATATTTAATTTTTTAGTTTTTCACTTCTATTTATAGCTTCTTGTATAGCATAATCCAAGCCGTCTTTTGTGGGGTTATTTTTTAAAAAACTTTTTAAACCAAAAAAAGTCAAAATGATATTTAATAACTGCGAATAGGGCATTAGCATGATTAAGATATCGTATAGCATCTTATCTTTTGCCCAATTTTTCTATTTAGCTCATCAAGTATTTCGTTTCGAGCCTCATAATCTCTTGTCTCATCAACACTAAAGCCTATCATCACATTTTTTAAAAACGACAAAATGAGATTTAAAACCACCCCAATCACCACGATAATCACAAGCTTCCAACCCAAAAACTCTCCTTTTTTTAGTTTTTTTGTGCAACATTGTAGCAAATTTATACAAACATCGCCCCAATCCCCTAAATTAGGTGTTATATTTATGCCTCAGCCGTACTATGTACATGGCTTCGGTTTCAAATCTATAAACGATAAGCAGTTATCGTTTATTTACGCTTTTCACCCCTAAAGTCGGGTCGTTGTTCATGAAGAACAGCAAAATATTCCAGAGATTAATGTGGACGAGTCTTAATCCCCTAAAGTCGGGTCGGTCATGAAATATACTACCCTGAAGACAAGATGGTTATGAGCCAGGGCAAGAGTGTCTTAATCCCCTAAAGTCGGGTCGGTCATGAAATATAATCGTTGATGACGCTGCTTTGGCATTATCTGTAGCTAATTATGGTCTTAATCCCCTAAAGTCGGGTCGGTCATGAAATATTAATTATTATGGTATCTTTAGGATATGCAACATACTACATGTCTTAATCCCCTAAAGTCGGGTCGGTCATGAAATATGAAAACACTTAACAAACCTTTTACTTTTGTTAGTTCAGAAATGTCTTAATCCCCTAAAGTCGGGTCGGTCATGAAATATAGCCTTTAAATCTTTGTTTGTATGGTTGTATTTTATAGTAAAACCCCTTAAAGCTCCCTTTTTGCGGTTTGTTTGTAAAAAGTTCGCAAAAGTATAGGGTTTTTCAAAATGCAACTTCATAGTTTTTAACAATGTTAAGTTAAAGAGCTTGAAATTGTGGGCTTTTGGGGTTTAAAAAAGTTCGCAAATGTTTTTTAAAAAAGACCAAATTTCTTGAATTTCTATTTTTAAGCTGTACTTAAGTTTTAAATGTGCCTAAAAATGGGCGTTTGAAACTTAAGTAAAACTAAAAGTTCGCAAATTACAATATTAAAACTAGCAAATACACAATTTTGCGAGTTTTTTTGAGAGCACTTTAAAAACAAAGCCCTAAAATACGCTCAAAAAAGTTCGCAAATGAGAGCCGTTAAAAAAACGAAAACTGCTTTTCATTTTTAGACCCAGAACCGAAGTCATGTGCGAAGCACGACTGAGGCTTTTAACTTTAAAATTCCATATTTATATCTTCAAAAACCTCTCCTTTTTCGCAAAGCTCGTACGACTTGCCTAAGCAGTTTTGACAAATGTGATAAAACCTTATGCTATCTTGCTTTTTGTCGATGTGCTTTTCTATCTTGCTTTTAAGACGAGCTAGTTTTGTGCGATTTACCTCGCATTCAAACACAGAAAAATTTACCCTCACTCCAAAGCCTTCTAAAATGTCGCTTATTTTTTTGCGTTTTTTGTCGTCTTTGATGTCGTAAGTTATGAGGTATTTCATCAGTATTTTCCTATGAAAGGCTTGTAGTTTTCTTTGCCCTCATTTATGCAGCGGGCTAGATTGTAAGCTTGGGTTTGTATGATGTTTTGGCATTGGGTTGAGCTTTTTTTCCACATAGTGTAGCTCCCTAGTTTTTCTTTTATGTTTTTTGCTAAAAGTTGCTTTGATGAGGTACTTAAAAGCCCATCGCGACCTAGTTTTAAAGGCTCATCTTTATTTAACATCGATACCACTACTCTATCGACCATGAAAGTTCTAAACTCTTCTATCATGTCAAATGTCAAAGTCGGTTTTTGTTTATCAAGGGCGTGAAGATATGAGATGTTTAAGCTTAGCCCTGCATTTACCAAAGAGTGTTGGACGCATCCATAAAGCAAGGCGTAAGCGTAGTTTAGAGAAGTATTGACAAGGTCACGGGCCCCAAAGGTTATTCGTTTTTCAAACTCCACTTTAAGTATAGTCCTTATGCCTTCCCAATATAAAGCTGAAATGTTTCCTTCATACCCTAAAAGCTGTTCTTTATTTGAAGATGATTTTATAAGCTTTATATTTCGCCCCATCTTATCTATATGATAATCTAAACTTTCGTGATATTTGTTAAGGTATTTTAAAAAATTAAGCTGATTTTTTGCCTTGCCTTTGATGAAAGATTTTGCTAAGTATAGTTCAAGCGGAGTACCTAAGATAAGGCTTTGCTTGTGTATCATTTGTGTTGTTGAAGCCTTATAAGTTATAAGTGATGCGTAAGATAGCATTTTAAAATCAATAAAATCTATAGGGATATTTTCCTTAGCACATCGTTTGATGAGATTTGTGGAAAAATATATGCCTTTGCCCTCTAAAATGATGCGTTTTACCTTTGAGATGGGTACTTTTTTCTTGACTTTGCCATACTCTTTTATACTAAAAGTATTTTTAGCTATGCCTATGTTTAGCCCTGGCGAATTTACATGCAAAGTGGTATCTTGTGAAAATTTTTTAGCATAGATATTTTTTTTCTTGTTTAGTTTAGCTTTGCTGTCTTTATAAGATTTATTACAAAGATATTTTTCATAAGCTATGGCAATACATAAGTTTATCTTATCTTTAATCTGTTTTTGCTCAAACAAAAGCTCAAAATTTATCCCTAAAAGAAAATTTTTAAACTCTTTTTTGGTTTTTATGCGTCCGTTTTGCTTTTCAAGATAAATCTTATGGGCTAGGGCTTGGATAAAATTTTCTTGTAAAAGTTGCCATTGGGTTGAATTTTTTTGTATTATTTTAAGATAATAATATTTAAGCGTTTGCAAAAATGTATTTATCTCATCTACAAATGTTTTAAAGGTTAGATTTGATTTGCTTTTTTCATGAAGCTTTGATATTTTTTTATGAAGTCTTTCATTGTCCATGAAGCGATTTTTATTTACAAAGCGAGTTCCTAAAAAAGTAAAACCTTGCCCCACATGAACTATGCTAGTTTTTTTCTCTTCTAAACGCAGGTCAAGTGCTGATAAGAAATTTTGCAAAGTATTTTTAAACTTATGGGCTGTTAGCTCATCTTTAAAAAGTATGATAAAATCATCGGCATAACGAACAAAGGGGATATTTTGCTTTTCTAAGTACTTATCTAAGAGGTCAAGATATACATTTGAAAGCAAGGGTGAAAGGATATCTCCTTGATGAACTCCTTGCTCATGGTCTTGATACTCAAAGCGTTTAAAGCCACCATTTTGCACAAAAAGGCTGATGAGTTTTATGATGGATTTATCACTTATGTGATGGTCTAGGATTTGCAAAAGTTTATCATGATTTATGCTTCCAAAAAAATCATCAATATCACTTTTTAAAACCCAATGGTATTTTGCTTTTATATAATCACTAGTTCGATTGATGGCTTTTAGGGTAGATTTTTTGGTTCTATAAGCGTAAGAAGAGGAGCTAAAATGCTTGTTAAAATACTCATTTAACTCACTGCTTAAAACTTTTTGAACTAGCTTATCTTTTATGGCCCCAAGCCCTATGGGTCTTCGTTCGTTTGAGTTGGGCTTAGCAATACTTATGCTTTTAATAGGCTCAGGCGTATAAGTGCCTTTGGTCAAATCTTGCAAAAGTGTTTGTATATTTTGATGGCGATTTTTCGCAAAATCTATAAAATCCACCTCATCAATGCCGTGTGATTTTGTAGATATTTCATTTAAAGCGTTTAAGAAGGCATTTTTTGTAAAGATTTGACTTAAAGGTTTTTGAAACATTATTTTATCCCAAAAATATCTTTTGTGTTTTGTAAAAATTCGTCTATCCTAGCTATGGCTTCTTCATTTGAGATGGATTTTTTAACCTTGCCGTTGTGCTTTAAGAGAGCATGAACTATGGCATTGCGTTTTTTTCTAACGATGTCATATGTGGGGTAAATATCATCTTTTTGAATCAGTTTTTTTAGCTTTTTATGTTCCCATTCATTGCTTGTGTCAAGTCCGTATTTTTCGCCAGCTAGATACATGATGCTTTCAGCTAAAACGATGATAGCAAAAGTGTAGTTGTGGTTTTCTTTGTACCATGAAGCTAGATTAAAAAGGAAGTGTGAAAAGGATTTTACATGTAGTTTTTTGACAAAATCCTCAAGCTCATCTCCTATAAGAAGATAGAGGCGATTGTTTGAGGTTTTGAAAAGCTTTAGTTTGCCTTTTAGTTGCTTTATGGCTACATGAAGTCGTGGCATATCTGAAAGGCTTAAGTTTGTGGAAAAATCCCTAAAGGCACCTTTTAGCTCTTTTGGGTGGTTTGAGCTTTTTATAAGTTCTAAAAGTCCGTGGCTGTTGCCGTAAAGTTTGAGATTTCTTATGGCTTTGCTCCACGATAAAAGCTCAAAAAATACGGATAAATCGACTATAGGCGTGATGCCGTTGTTTTCTTTAGCGTATTCTAAAATGCCATAAAATACCCCTTTTATCTTCAAGGGGCTTTCATTGATGTTTGAGATAAATTCGCTCATGACAAAGCTCATAAGCGACAAAGAGCGAAACGAATGGGTAATGTCAAGATAGATTTTGTCATTTTTGGCAAAATTTTTAGCAATGTCAAGATAAATCTCAAAATTTTTCCATAACTGCTTTTCGTTTATGCCATAATTTACGATAAAACATTTTGAGCCTTTAGTGCCTAAATGTTTGTCGATTTGCTCTTCGATAAGTGGCAAAAAATCTTTTATATTTCCATCTTCTTTGGCTTCATAAATCTTGAGTTCGTTTTGCTCATTTCCGCCAAATTTTTTATAAACAGCGTCCCAAATACTAGTTTTTGTACCAACGATAAAAAGCTTATCGATGCTAAGATGAGTGCAAAGTGCATTTGCTATAAACTCTTCGTTTTTGTAGATTTTATCATCTATTTGGTATTTTGCTTTTAAATAACCCCTTACTTTATCGCCTGTTCCAAGTGAGCTTATGAGTATTTTTGACATCTATTCTCCTTAATCTTTTGACTCTTTTAGCATCTGCATTATCTTTATGGTTCTTTGATAGTCTTTATCTTTTGCTGGCTTTTTAGCATTAGTTTGCTCTTTCCATTTGTTGGTTTGTATTAAAAGCTTTTTAACTTCTTCTAAAGCTTGAAATTTAAACTCATCTAGTTTACCATCTTCTACATTTTTTAAGATTATAGTTGCTAGCGGGGTATTTGAGTTGTTTTGTTTTTCAAGATTGTAAATTGCTTTTTTAAAATCACTCATAGAATTTAGCTTATTTTTTTCCTCATCCTCTTTTTGTTTCTCTAGTAAAGCTTCAGCCTCTTTTGCTTCTTTCTTCTCTTTAAGTAGCGTCGCAAGTTTCAATTTTTCTTCGGCTATACTTTCTCGTATAGATTTTTGTTTATGTTTTAAATCAGCAAAATAACTATCCTCTTGTGCTTTTATTTCAAGCAATGATTTTTGATACTCTTCATCACTAATTTGAACAAACTCAATCCATCCAAATGGCTTATCTCCGCTTTCATATAAAGTGTGAGTTGCTATAGGTTTATTGTATGTGTTTATAGCATCATTTATATTGTCTACTACAAACTCTTTTCCGCTATATTTTCCAACTCTTAGCATAAAGCCCTTTGGTATTTGCTTATATGAGCCATCTCTTAAAGAGTAGTATTTATCTACTTCTTGTTTTATCTGTTCGATAGAATATGGCGAACTTACTTGACAAATAAAAGTAGAATTTTCCTTGATAATTTCTAGCATTTGAGGTATATCACTTTTTGCTTCTTTATCTGGTTTTTTATGTTTTCTGTAGCTTATGCCTATTTCAGTATTTCCAGATAAGAGTAAAGCATCGCTAATTTTTAATTTTGCTCTTTGTTTATTGTCACTTTTTGGTGGGTAAATTTTTAATACAGTATCAAATACGCCTTTTATACTACTTCCTGGAATAATCGCTCTAAAGGTATTTGGATTTTTAAAGCTTGTATCTATTATGAATTGATTTGTATTTTTAGAACAATCTTTGTTGTTAAGATTTGAGTATTTGCTCGCAACTTTTTGGCTAACATGACAAGAAAATTTAGCTATATTTTTTGCTACTTGTACTTTGGATTTATAAAAACCAATGATACTAATCCAATCTTGCATTTTAGAATTTAGAGCATTTTTATCCATTTGATTTAAACTCTGATAAAAAAGCATCTCATCAAAAGCATAAAAAGTATTTTTGTCTATAACAAAATTTGTAGGTTCATAAGCTTCTCCTGTACCTATGTGGATGGGAGATTTGGTTGTGATTTTAAATTTATATTCATACATTTTTTAGTTCCTTTAGTGGTAAAACCATGCTGTATCCTTGATGTACCGCTTTTTTAAAGCTTGAGTGATTTTTGATACATTGTCCGATATATTGAATACTTTTTTCCTCTTTAAACTCCACAACCCCGCCACAATCTGCCAATAGTATTGGTTTTTTGAAAGCATTTTTTATATCTTTGCCTTGTGAATGTTTACCAAATCTTGTAAATGGCTCATAGAAGATATGTTTATAATCCTCACAAGTTGGAGCAAAAGCAGATAGGGCAATGAAAGTTGTTGATTTATTGTTCAAGGTAACTTCTTGAAAATCTAAAATTTCAAATCTACCTTTCCCTATGCTTGTATTTTTTCCATAGCCATACTCACCTAGTAGTCTAAAACACTCTTTAAGCTCATCTTGTGAAAAAGCACTAGATATAAGGCAGTATATATCTTTTGAACTTATGGAATACTCTACTTCGCTAAATGGTGCAAAATTGACACTATCAGTAGTAAAAGTTTTATAGTTAATGGAGTTTTTGACACTAACTATAGTTTTATCATGATTTTGAACATCTTCATCTGTTTTTGCATTTGTATAATTGCCTTCAAATAAATCTTTTTGACTTAGCCAAATCCTTTTATGGTTTTGCTTTTTAAGTTCTAAATTTTCGCCTAGATATGTTTGAGGTATACTAGGCTTTGGAAGATAATCTTTTGCAAAAGCGTCTGATACAATCAAAAAAGGTTCAGTGTCATAGCAAGATAGCAACTCTTCTAACCTATTTTCTTTGTATTTATATCTGATGATCCAACAAAGTTGCCCAAATATAGTATCGCCTTTTAATGGCGTGGCAAAATTTGATGTTGGTTTTATGGTTATTTTGTATAATTTCATCAATTATCCTTGATATTGAATTTTACCCTACCATATCCTCTAGAACCACTTCCGCCTAGATAGTCGTTTTCTATTAGAGAAATTCCTTTTTTTATTAAGTTAAGCAATTCCTCTTCGTTATCTTCATCAAATATTTTAATATTTATATTAAAATTAAATTTAATTCCAGCTGGTACTCTCTCCATTTGGCGAGGGCTTTTTGCAGTTCCTGTCTTTCTGTCTATCGAATTTTCATATTTGACTTCACTATAGATTAGTTCAATATCTACTAAAGGACAATCACTTACACTAATTCTCGTAATTGGCGTGATTTCGGTAAAACTTTCATCAACTTTTCCATTACCAAATAGCTTTATGATGTTTATAGCGTCTTTTCTTTTTTTGCTATCTTTAAACATATCATCTTTTAGTAAAGTAGAGTTAAAAGGATCGCCTTTTCCCATGGAGACTAAACCTAAGTTCCATTCTAGTAAACTTCTCATTTTTCCTTTTATGCTACTTCCTGGAATATAAGGCTTATCGGTATTTACATCTTTGATGACACTATTGTCAATTCCGCCTATTTTCATGGTATCATCTCCACCACCTATATGCAATCCACTCAATAACTCAATTTCGCCGTTTAAATTTACTATTTTCATCTTATTCTCTCCCTTTGTGAAATCCAATTACTGCTTCAAAAAACAGTTTAAAAGTTTGTAAGTCATTTTTACTATTTACCTGATTTATGCAACTATTCATCATTTGAACAAAAGTGTCGTTTATCAAATTTTTACCAGCAGATTTTCTTGTTTTTGCGTAAGCTATTTTAGAATTTAGCATTTTAACAAAAGGCAGTAAATCCGTTTCAAATTCACTATTTTGTAGTGATTTTGATTTTTCATAAAGCTTTAAGACTTGGTCATAAAAATTTCTAATTTGGGTATTTTTTACCTCTTTGCCTATCGCCTTGGCCCAACTCTCAGCTGTTTTGTTAAACAATTCGCCATCTTTTTTGTAGTCTAATACTATGTTATTGCCTGTCATTTTATGTTTCTCCTTTTGTATATGTATTCACATAAAAATATTTTTACTTCTTGTGGATTTTGCTCTATCTCGCTATTTAAAGTTACGAGTAGATTTTTGTATTTTTCACAATCTAAATTTCTATGAAAAGTATAATTTAATTTTGATCTCCATATTGTGGATTTGATGTCTGATTCAAGTTTTACTTTCTTTGCCATATCTATAAGATCAAGCAATCTGTATAAAAATGATGTTGTTTCATCATTTTTTGGAAGAACTTTAAACTCTTCTTGTAAAATATCAAATGTTTTTAGATATTTATCCCATTTAACTGTTTCGTCAAAAAGGGTTATGGCATTTTTATCTTCATCAATGGATTTTGAACTTTCAAGCAATTCTTCAGAATAGTTAGCCAAAAAACTTATCGGTTTATTTGGTTTTGCTATGGTTATACCAAACGAAATAGTAAGATCAGTATTGATAAATTTTTGAAAATCTTTTTTTATCCTTCTAGAAAGCTTTAATATCTCATCCCAAGCTCCCACCAAAAACAAGTCGTCCCCGCCAGCAAATATAGTGTAGGTATTTTGAAAATCTTTTTTCATTATCGATGGAATATATAAAGAAAAGAAGTTGTCAATGCCTTTGGAAAACATATCGAAATTTTCAAAATTTTCCGTTACATCGCTATTTTTGATGAAATTTCCCATACCATCTATATCTGCTTTTAAGATGCCAAGGGCTTTTAGTCCAGTTTTTAGGTCATTACAACTTTGATTTGCTATATATTCAAAATCGCATATTTCATTATCTTTTGTTAAAACGTAGGATTTGATTTTTTCATTTAACACTATGTCGATTGAAAAATCTTCTATGCAAAGACCAAGTTTTTCACTGCTTAATAATTCATTATTTTTACTTTTTACCAATCTTTCCCCGAGCTTTTTAAAACAATCACAAATAAAGCATGATGATTTTTGTTCGTTTTTTTCATCCATTACTTTTCTCATATTGCATATTTTACATAAGGTGTTATTTGTAATATCTTTATCGTAAGACAATATAAAATTGTCTAACTTTTGCAAATCAAATTTATGAAATTTTTTGTTTTCATTTTTTAAGCTTAAAGCCTCCCTTAGGGCTTTATATTTTTCTGGAATTTCAAAATCTTCTTTGCCACAATTCATAATTACAATATTTGTGCCACTTAAACCATAGAAATTTTTTATAAAATACTCATTAATGCTATTTTGAATATCATCCATGATTTTAGAATTCAAAATCGGAGATAATATTTCAAATTTTCCAGCACTTGTACTTATTATGTGGTCAGTATCTATCGCTAATTTATGACATATATACTTGGCAATATATTGCGTAAAAATTTGTACAAACGCAGACTTAGCCCTTAGGACTTTTGCGGCATATTTTGTTCCTAAATTTTCGAATATAAATTTTTGTATTCCGTAAAAATCCCCAGCGATAATCATCATATCATCACCCAATAGATGTTTAATATCTTTAGTTTTGGGTTTTACCAAATCATAAAAATCTTCAGAAAAATATTTTTTATATCTTTGCAATTATCTACTCCTTTGCACTTTAATCTTCCCTAATCCAAAAACTGTTTGCTTTCCAACAGCTAACAATTCGCCTAATTTTAAAACCTCATAAGATTCTTTATTTAGTCCTTGAATCTCCATGCTTCCAATTAAACCTCCTAGATTCATAGTTGTTTTTTGTCTATTGCTTAGTCTTGTTAATTCTTTGTAACGCAACTGCTTATTTATGATTTTTCCTTCTATTTTGTAAGGAAACTTTTTAAAATCTCTTCTTAATAAACCCATTTGCCTTTTATATATAGAATTTATGATATCTTGCAATTGTAAGTTATTGCCATTTCTTAAAAGCATATTATTTTTTTTGATTCTAAGAGGCGTTATGAAATCTAATGTTATATTTTCACAAAAATCATCTATAATAAAAACATTATAGATTTTTGCTGGCAATTTCATTTGCCCATTTTTTATACAATTTTTACCATCAATCAACATTGTAAAATCTTTATATACCTTTTTTTCTTTTCCTAATCCATTTTCACTTAGCATTACATGTAAAGCATTTAGTATATATGGTATTTGGTTTGATTTTATATCAAAAAGATATAGGCTAAACTCATAAGTATCACTACCTAGTGCTATATCAAATCTATACTGATGAAAGCTGTTAGCAATTTCAAAAAAATTACAATATAGGCAATCCAAACCTGCAAAACAAACTCCCTTTTTAAACGGAGGATTTAAACAAGTTACTTTTTTGAGTGCATATCCAAAAGCTCCACGAAGTTGGCTTCCCATAAAGTATGGTGGTTTATCGTGGGTGTTTATTTTAATTGTTAGTTTTGTATATTTCAATTTTTATACCACTCAAATTTATCATTTTTTTCTAGTTTAATAACCAATTCGTTTGCTTTACCTGTTTGAATGTCAAATATATTTTGCGTATACTCCTTGTTTGTCGTATATTTAATTTGATAGATTCCGCCCATGTATAAAGCCCGTAAAATTCCACCTATTTCTGCTCTTGTTACATGTTTTCTAATAGTAGAAATTGGCATTAAAAATTTTTTATTTTCTTTTATGATGTAAATTTTTATCTCATCTTTTTCTTTTCGTCTTTGAATTGCATTATACAATGAACCAAACATCGCACCAAATGCAAAAACAATGGTAATCCAATCCATCCACTGAATAGTACCTTCAACAAAAGCTCCTATTGTAGTGTTAGCATCCATATTCTCTAAACCTCCTGTGTTGAAATATTGATTTTTTTATTATTTTTCCGTTTTGATTTTCTTCGCTTACTATGCGTTTTGTGGTCGCATAAACTGCTTTTACATGTAAGTTTTTGCAAAAATTTACCATCTCATAAACTGCTCCAAGTCTCCTTGTATGAGTGTGATGTCATCTTTGTTAGCATTCTTACTTAAAAATTCTTTTATAGGATTTAGCAATTCATTTATTTGTGGTAAGTCTGGATGGATATTGCTCCAAATTTTTTGCAAATCATCATCTAGCTTTATAAAAGTATCAACTTACAAATTTGATTTAGCATCTTGTATTTGCTCTTTGTTAAGCTCATGAGAGAAAAGTAAAAACATCTTTTTCATTTTTCTATCCTAAAATATCAAACTTAATTATTTTAACAAATAATATCTTAATTTATATCTCAACACTTTTTATTCTAACTAATCCGTTTAAAACTCCTAAGGTTACGATGGCTTTTTGTTTTCTTAGTTTTTTTTCTAAATTTTTGGAGTTTTTTGCGGTTGAGTAGTATTTTTCTATGCCAAATATTAGGTGGGTTTTGTAGCCGTCATCTTTTTGATATGAATAATCTACTCGTCCTTTCAAGAAAAGTCCGCTGTTTGGTTTTTCGCGACTTAGAGTTTTGCCTATGTAAAATGAGCCTTGTTTTTGTAAGCTAAGATAAATTTGTTCTTTGTTTTTAAAATACTCTTTAGTAAATATGGAGCTAATGTGTTCATATCGCAGGTTCGAATAATTTCCTAAAAGCAAATCTCTAGGGTCATAACCTGTGGCTTGCACTTTTATCATCTCGCCCAATTTAAGTGGGGCGTAAGCAAAAAATAGCATGGAGATTAAAATTAAGATTTGAAAAATAAAAGCAAATATCAAAGGCTTTTTCATGACAAAGCTCCTGAGTATTTTTTGAATATTTTTGCACTCATGAGTAAGATTAGGGCACATATAAAAAAGAAAATCGCCGCTGTGATGTAGTCATGTATAAGACTAATATATCTCATAAATGCAAAGATAAGCACCGAAAGAGATGCTATAAAATACCTACTAAAATCATTGCTCATGATACCTTTATAAACATTATAAGCATAATAAGAAAACAATATTATATTTATAAGCCAAAATGGATATGGCAAGAAAAATGAGGTTATGACGCACACAAAAAAGGCTGAAATAATATATAAGTCTTTATTTTTGAGTGCAATCGTAAGGGCTAAAATCGGCATTATGATAATGCCAAGTGTAATTTGAAATGGTAATTTTTGCCATAAAGCTAGAGAAAAATCTAAATGAATTGATTTGCTTAGCAAGAAAAAACTAAAAAAATTGACTAGTAAATTTATATAAATTTTTGTCATGTTAAAGTATGGTTCAAGGTTTAGTTTGTAAATGCTTAAAAATGCCAAATAGCCAAAAAATGGTGTCAAAAATAGATAATATTCCATGTACTTATATGAAACCCACGCACCTCCAAAGCTAAAATATACCAAGCTGTAAGGTACAAAATATATAATTGAGCTTAAAAATAAAAAATACAAAGTTTTGCTCTGTTTTGAAAAATAAAGTGAGTAGGCACAAAAAGCTAAAAATATCCAAAAAGCAAAGGGGTAAAAGTCATTATCAAGCTCCATGTAAAGCCAAATGAGAGCAAGTGTGAAACATTGCAAATTTACCCAAGGATTTTTTATAAAAATAGCGACTAAAAAGCTTCCAAATGCCCACCAAAACACCCCATCAGGGGCATAAGTGCCAAGATGATAGGCTTGTGCTATAAGTATGATACTTGCCCCATAAAGCAAGTTTGCTAAGAAAAAAAGGTTTGAATTATTTTTAGTTTTAAAAAGATAAAAAGAGATTATATGAAGTGCTAATGTGGTAAAAATCAGCAAACCTGCCCTTGCTAAGGCGGGTAAATTTTCCCAATTATGCCCTATCATGACGATAACACTAAGCCCCAAAAATAGATAGCCTAAAATTGAAATAATACTAAAATTTTTGTTTTTATCATCATATGAAAGATTGTAAAGCCCCAATATGCTCATGGCTTGATTTTTGTCAATGATGCCTTTTTCGACCCAAATTTTTGTTTGATTTTTTAAAAAAGTTTTGTTTAGCATACAATTTCCTTTAAGAAATTATAGCTAAAAAATATTTAGAAGATATTAAGTTAGGGATTTCTCCCTAACTTAAGTTTTAATGTACATGTCTCCAGATAGAGATTTTCCAAACGATAGCAAAGAGGCTAAGCAGTAAGAAATAAGCGATTATTTTAAAGCCTAAATCTTCTCTTTGTTCTTTTTTGCTATCTCCAATACTTTCAAGATAGCTTATGACTTGTGCTTGAGTTTTTTTGCTAAGTCCAACTCTAGGCATGGAAGTGCCAGGAAGCTCTTTTTGAGGGTCGTTTATAAATTTATTAAGATAATCCAAGCTTCTAGCTCGTACGATGATTGATAGATCTGGTGGATTTGAACCCATATAAGCTTTGAGTGATTTATGAGCACTTTTGGCTTGTAGTTTATCATACTTGACACCATGACATCGTTGGCAAGCATTGACAAATACCTCTTTGTCGCTTAATTTTTTGGGTGCTATAGAAATAAGATAAGCTACAATATCGGCTATCTCTTGATTTAAGTTTTCAGAGCCCATATATTCGGGCATTGGAAATGGTCGCGAGTCATTAAATTTGCCCTCGACATGCAAGGCTAGATGCGGTTTTTTGATCAGTGCGGCTAAAAAAGTTGGATCGTATAAATATCCAGCAGTGCTTAAATCGGGTGGTGCTACACCAAAAGATTCTGATGCATCTTTATCATTCATAGCAGTCGGCATGCCTTGAGATGCTAAGCCATGACAGCCTGTACAACCAGCTGATAAAAATGTTTCAGCTCCTTTAATAGGGTCGCCTTTTTTTACATCAATAATCTCAACTTCACTCCAAAAACTCTCCACTGCACTTGTCTGTTTTTTGACTTGTTCTAAATATGTTTGTGTCGTTTTATATGCTTTTGATTTTGTATCGCTTATACTATTTAGTTTCTCTTGAGCTTTTTTTAGTCTCTCCTCTTCAAAGTCTCTTGCTCCATTGACAAAATTAAAATCAGCAGGAGAAACATGAGGATGCATTTGAGAATGTGCAAAAGGTTCAACACCCCAATACACAACACCTGTAAAGAAAACTAAAACAAGTAATATTTTAAACTCTTTCATGTTATGCTCCTTTCTTTTCAAATTTGGTTATGAGTGGTAAAGCCACAAAAAGCAGTATGAAAATGATGGCAGCAAAAAATCCAACATAAGCGTTAAAGCCAGTAGGTGGAAGTTTGCCGTAAATCGTCAAGAGTATCATGTCTGCTAATAATACCCAAAACCAAATACCAAACGCACCTCTTTTGCTAGCTGGTGCGACTACAGGACTTCTATCAAGGAAAGGAACTAACATAAAGATGACATTAGCAAATCCAAAAGCTGCTAAGCCGATGTCAGATGCTGCGATTCCGCCTACATCAAAAAAGAAGCCTCTTAATACTTCATAACTCCATAAAAAGTACCATTCAGGATATATATGAGCTGGAGTTTTCATCGCATTTGCAGGGTCAAAGTTGATAGGGTCCATAGCAAAATCAAAGTGGAAACAGACTAAATAAAAGTAAAATATCATGAAAATACTAACAATCATGATGTCTTTTGACAAAAATACAGGCCAGAATGGAATTACTTTTGATTCTTTTTTGTTGCCTGATTTATAAATCTCACTTTCAGCATCAAAATCTATCTCTTCTCCGTCTTGATTATTGACATGAGGAAAACGAAGAGCGTAAAAGTGAAGTCCAATTAACATGATGATAATCAAAGGAAGTAATACTACATGAAGCATAAAAAATCTTGTCAAAGTAGCGTCAGCAACTGCATAATCACCTCTAATCCAAACCACTAAATCAGGACCTATAAAAGGAATACCGCCAAAAAGATTTGTGATAACTTGTGCTGCCCAATAGCTCATTTGTCCCCAAGGAAGCATGTATCCACTAAATGCTTCAGCTGAAAAGATACCAAAAAGTAGCATACCACTTAGCCAAATCATCTCTCTGCCTCGTTTATAAGAGCCATAATAAATCGCAGTAAACATATGAATGTAAATCACTAAAAATATAGCAGATGCTGCTACTGCGTGCATATGTCTCCATAGCCAACCATATTCAACTTCTTGCATGATGGTAAAATTTACACTATCAAATGCTTGATTTATGTCAGGTTTATAATACATCAATAAAAATAAACCAGTGATTAATAAAATCTTAAATAAAACTGCTAAAACGATGCCCATTGCCCATAAAAAGTTTATGTTTTTTGGAATCCAATATTCAGTCATCATGATTTTGCCAAGTGCTTTTACAGCTAATCGTTGATCAAGCCAATCAACCAAACCCGTTGCTTTTCTAATATGTGCCATAAATCACCCCTTACGCTTTGCTTGATTGTAAAAATTTTTTATACTCAGGACCTTCTTCGCCTAAGACTAGTTTTGTGCCGTCGATTTTATAAGGAGGTACTGCCATAGGCTTTGGTGGAGGTCCGAAAATATTGACAGCACTTGAGTCAAATTCGCCTCCATGACAGGCGCACTTAAATATTTTTTTGCTTGCTTGCCAGCCTGGAATACAGCCTAAATGAGTACATAATCCTATGACGACTGTGTATTCAGCTCCGTCAACAACTACATCTCTTACAGCATTTTTCTTCATATCCTTTGTTTTTTTGAGTATAAAGATAGGTTTTTTACGCCACTCAAATATTCGAAAATCTCCATCATTTAAAGAGGATAAATCGATAGTAGTAAAACCTGCGGCTTTTACACTCGGAAGAGGATCCCACGATTTTTTCATAGCACCTAAGGTAAATACGCCACCTACTGCGGCAATACCACCAAGGGTTAAACCCGCTAGAAAATCTCGTCTGTTTTGTTCAACAGCCATGTTTTTTCCTTTTTGTTGATTTATTAAGATTATATCTAAACTTTTATTAAAATATAATTGATTTTGAAAATACTATTATCAAAAACAATATTTAAATATGGTTAAAGTTTAAATTGATCTAACATCTTAATTAAAAATTTAGCACTTTGTTTTGCTGATTTTTCTAAAAATATATCAAAATCAAATTCGGCATTCATGCCAGCTCCATCACTTATAGCTCTTAAAATAAAAAATGGTATATTAAGGCTATGGCATACAAGTCCGACAGCGGCACCTTCCATTTCTATGGCATCAGCATCAAAAGTTTTTTTTATCCAATCTTTCTTCTCTTCTTTACATATAAATTGATCTCCTGTAGCTATCACTCCGCCAAGTAAATTTATATTTAATTGCATAGCTACATTTTTTGCAATTTCGTTTAAAGTATCATCTGTATGTATAAAAACACTACTTTCAGGAACATATCCAAATGGATGTCCAAAAGCGGTGATGTCAAGGTCATGTTGGGCTAATTTTGTAGCATATAAAATATCTCCGATTTTTAGTTTTTCATTTACAGCACCTGCTACTCCGCTAAACAATAGCTTTTGAGCTTGAAATTTTTCTATCAAAACACTAGCGGTTAGGGCCGCATTGACTTTGCCTATTTTACTATAGGCTATAATGAGTTCAAGATTTTTATATGTAGTTTTATAGTAACTATTTTTTCCATACTCAATGGTTTCATAGTCTTGAAAAAAATCCAATAAAGGCTCAATCTCTTCTCTCATTGCCCCCATGATTGCTATTTTCATGACATTTCCTTTAAAGCTTCTTCTAAGCTTTTCATGTCGGTTATACTGATGGTTTTTACTTCTGTGATTTTTTTATTTAGTCCTTTTAGTATTGAAGAGCCAAATTCGATGAAAATCTCGCTTTGCAAACTTGCTTGTTCTATGCTTTTAGCGTATTGTACGGGACTTATAAGTTGATTTTTTAAAAGCTCAATTGCTTCATTTTTATCTTGATATGGTTGTGCGGTTACATTTGAAATGATAGGATTTGTAAAATCATCTTTTAAAAATGATTTTAAAAGTTGTCCAAAATCATTTGTGATACTTTCTAAAATAGGACAATGCGAAGCCACTGACATAGGAAGCAATAGCACTTTTTTGACGCCGTTTTGTTTCAAAACTTGCTCAAACTTTTCTAGCTCTTGTTTTATGCCTGCTAGTACGATTTGGCTAGAATTGTTTATATTTGCTATCCAAACTGAAGAGTTGAACTCTTCACAAAGGGTCTGTAGATTTTCTTTTTCTAGCCCTAAAACCGCCATCATACCTACCTGCTTACCTTCACAGGCTTTTTTCATGAGTTGTCCTCGTTGATGCACAAGTTTTAAGGCACTTTCAAAATCAAGCGAACCAACGCTATAATTTGCCGTAATCTCTCCTAAAGAGTGCCCAAGAGAGAAGATAGGTAGTGGTTTTGTCTCAAAAAGCGTGTAAGCTATTGCACTCATGAGTAAAATCGCAGGTTGAGAAAATTCGGTTTGATCTAAATTGTCGTTTTCATTGAAAAGTAGATTTTTCATGTCTATTTTTAAGACATCACTTGCCTCTTCAAACATGAGCTTTGCACTTTGGCTACATTCATAAAAGTCTTTGCCCATGCCAATTTTTTGACTTCCTTGACCTGCAAAAATATAAGTTGCTTTCATGGTTTTCCTTAGTGGTGCGAGTGGTGTGAATGATCGCCCCCGCAACAACCCTCTTCATCATGACTTTCATGTTCTCCGCAACAACCACCATGATTGCAACAACCTCCGCCAATTGCTCCTGTGGCTAATTCATCTTCACTAGCATCTCTTATCTCGGTAATTTTGATATCGAAAAGTAAATCTTTTCCAGCTAGTGGGTGATTAAAATCTATCGTAACATCATTGTCGTTAAAACTTTTTACTATTACTTGCGTTTGAGTACCATCTTCGGCTTGACCAAAAAGCGTCATGCCTTCTTTTAGTTCTATGCCTGCAAATTGCTCTTTTGGAAGAGTTTGTAATTTTTGCTCATCATAAGCGCCATAAGCTTTGTCGCTACTAACTAACACTTGCTTCTCTTCTCCCTCACTTAACTTTTTTATCTCGCTTTCAAGACCTTCAATGATATGACCTCTGCCAATCATGAATGATATAGGTTCGCCATTTTCATTTGTGTCTAAAATTTCATTATTTTTTGTATCTTTAAGTGTGTAGTACATTGAAACTACTTTATCTTTTTCGATAGCCATTTTTTCTCCTAAAATTTATAATCTCTACATTTTAGCATACTTAAGTTTCATTAAGGCTTATAAGAAAATATTTTTTATTAAAATGCTAAAAAAAATTATATTTTAAAAGATTTGTCTATATCTTTAATGACATCGAGGATTTGTTTGTTTTGTGTGTAGTTGTCGAAACATTTTTGCACATAAGCGGTTAGTAGCTCTTTTGTGCCTATGGCGTTGTGTTCGTTTAAAAAGTTTGCCAAATCTTTTTCAAGGTATTTAGCAAACTCTTCATTTAGCGATATGGTATAATCTTTTGAGGCTATCGCAATAGTCACCTTTTTCATTTATTTAAAACTGCTTCTATCTTTCCGAAGATATCTTCGCTTTCCATTTCTCTTAATTGTAACTCTTCTTGAAGTTTGGTTATTTGCATATCTTTTGCTTCATTTTGTGCTTTTACACTGACTAACTCTTGTCTTAAGTTTTCGTTTTGTTCGCAAATTTGCTCATATCTAGTAAGTAAATCTTGAACTTTACTTGTAAGTGAATTGATGTTTTGATTTTCTTCAAACATGATTTTGACCTTATAAAATTGAATTTTGAGCCTTTATTGTATCAAAAAAAATATAAAATTTTGCGTAATTTGTTTAATTTTTGATTTATTTTAGTAAAATTTTGCTAAAATCCACTCATGATAAAAAGATATAAAACTAAACAAATAAAAGTCGGCAATGTTTTAGTAGGTGGTTTTGCTCCAATTCCTGTGCAGTCTATGACCTTTTCGAAAACACGAGATATAAAATCTACACTCGAGCAAATTACGAGATTGAAAAATGTGGGTTGTGACATCGTAAGAGTAGCGGTTCCAGAATACGAAGATGCTAGAGCTTTAGCACAGATCAAGCAAAGTTCATCTTTGCCTATCGTTGCTGATATTCATTTCAATTACAAATTTGCATTGATTGCTAGTGAAGTGGTCGATTGTATTCGTATAAATCCTGGAAATATTGGTGATAAAAATAGGGTCAAAGAGGTTGTAAAAGCATGCAAGCAAAGAGATATCCCCATTAGAATAGGGGTAAATTCTGGAAGTTTAGAAAAAGAGTTTGATATCAAATATGGACAAACCCCAAAAGGAATGGTGGAGTCTGCACTTTACAATATCAAATATCTTGAAGATTTAGATTTTAGTGATATTAAAATCTCTTTAAAGGCTAGTGATGTAGCAAGAACCATAGAGGCTTATCGCACTTTAAGACCATTGGTGGATTATCCATTTCATATAGGAGTTACAGAAGCAGGGACGCAGTTTCACTCGACTATAAAATCTTCTATTGCACTAGGAACGCTTTTGCTTGAAGGAATTGGTGATACTATGAGGGTGTCTATAACAGGCGAACTTGAAGAAGAGATAAGAGTTGCAAGAGGGATTTTAAAAGATAGTGGCGTGCAAAAAGATGGCATAAATATCATCTCATGCCCTACTTGCGGGCGTTTGCAAGCAGATTTGGTAAAAGCAGTTAGCGAAGTGGAACAAAAAACTGCTCATATCAAAGTACCATTAAATGTCTCTGTGATGGGCTGTGTGGTAAATGCCTTAGGTGAGGCTAAAGAAGCTGATGTTGCGATTGCATATGGAAAAGGAAAAGGCTTAGTTATCAAAAAAGGTGAAATTGTAGCAAGATTAGACGAGAAAAATTTGGTCGATAGATTTTTAAGTGAAGTTGAAAAAGCCGCACTTGAGTATAAGGAAAGAAATTAATGCAAAGCTTACACAATTTAAACATGGAGCGATCAATTTTATGTTCTATCCTTTACAATCCAGAAATTTTTGAAGATATAGCAAGTGAGTTAAAGCCAAGTGCTTTTTATCTTCCTGCTCATAAAGATATTTATATGGTCATGGACTATTTAGAGAAAAATGATCAACCTATCGATGAAGAGTTTTTGCGAAAAAAATTGACCCAAGATGGTAAATTTAACGAAGAAGTAATGCTTGAGATTTTATCGACTAGCCCCTTACCAAATGTAAAAGCTTATGTTCATGAGCTAAATGAAAAATATATAAAAAGAGAGTTTGTAAAATTAAGTAGCGACATCACAGAAGTGGCGGCTGAAAAAGATTTGCCCGTAAAAGAGGTCGTGGATTTGGTGCAACAAAAGCTTTTTGCAATCACAAGCGAAGGAGCTTCAAAGGAGTTTAAAGACGCACCAGAGATGACAGAAGCGACCATAGAACACATCAAGGCCATGAAAGAAAGAGGCAATGAAGGAATAGTTGGTCTTGATACGGGATATAAAGAGTTAAACAATCTAACCGCAGGTTTTGGGGAAGGAGATCTCATCATCATAGCCGCTCGTCCTGCTATGGGTAAGACTTCATTTTGTCTAAATGTCGCACAAAAATCTCTAGATCTAAATAAGGGCGTGGCGATCTTTTCACTTGAGATGCCTTGTGAGCAGTTGATGCTAAGAATGATGAGTGCAAAAACTGCCATACCTTTGCAAAAATTGAGAGTTGGGGATTTAGACGATGATGAGTGGGGGAGATTGAATGATGCTCTTGATGAGATGAGCAAAAAGAAATTTTTTGTAGATGATAATGGAAATGTGGATATTCATCATGTAAGAGCAAAACTTAGAAAACTCAAGATGCAACACGATGAAATATCTCTATGCATCATCGACTATCTTCAGCTCATGACAGGAAGCGGAAATAAAGACAGGCACCTTGAAGTAAGTGATATCAGTCGAGGTTTGAAACTTTTAGCAAGAGAGTTAAATATGCCTATCATTGCACTTTCGCAGTTAAATCGCTCATTAGAAAGTAGGGCGGATAAAAGACCTATGCTTAGCGATTTAAGAGAATCAGGCTCAATTGAGCAAGATGCCGATATGATCATGTTTGTATATAGAGATGATGTATATAGGGAAAGAGAAGAGAGAGAAAAAGAAAAAAAAGCCCAAATCGAAGGAAAAGAGTATAAAAAAGATTTCTTCTCAAAAGCTGAAGAAGATGCGGAGATTATAGTCGGTAAAAATAGAAATGGTCCCATAGGCACGGCAAAACTTATCTTTCAAAAATCATGGACAAGATTTGTCGATGGACACAATTCTAGCTCTCATGAGCCAACGAGCAACATCACTTATAATAACAAGCCAATAGACATGACGCAAATTTGAATAAATTAAATTTATTTAATACAAAAAAAGATTTGCTCTTATGTTTTGGTACTTTAGCGGTTTTGTTTGTTTTGCATCTAGGTTTAAAGTATGCAGATTTTAATCGTTTTGTAAGCTCAAATTTATTTCATGAAGGTAAGGTTCTTTTAGTTTATGATAAGATAAATAAGCACAATAAACCTTATACTATAGCAAAAATCAAAACGAAAGATTTTATCATTTATTCAAAAATTTCAAAAGATTTAAAAACACATGACAAAATTAGATTTAAAAGTTTTAAAAAAAGGCTAAAATTTGTTGATTTTTTATCAAAAAGATTTTACACTCCGATTTATAAAATCAGCATTTTAACACAAAAAGATACTCATTTTAAAGATGCTTTAGCCTCTTTTATTTCAAAACAACATGAAAATTTAGAGTTAAAAGAGTTGTATTTAGCTCTGTTTTTAGCTAAACCAATCGGTAAAGATTTAAGAGAAAAAATCCAAAATTGGGGTATTTCGCACTTAGTTGCTATTAGTGGATTTCATTTAGGTGTGATTTATGCGAGTCTGTTTTTTGTGCTAAAACTTTTTTACGGAAGCATTCATGATAGATTTTTTGCCTATAAAAATATCAATTTTCAATTAGGATTTTTGATATTTATCTTTTTAGGATTTTATACTTATTTGCTTGATTATTCACCATCATTTCTAAGAAGTTTTGTCATGGGGATTTTGGGATTTTATCTTTATTTAAGTCATGTAAAGATATTTAGCTTTACAAATTTAGCCCTAAGCGGGGCGATTTTACTTGTGATATTTCCGCATTTGGTTTTGAGTTTGTCGTTTTGGTTTTCTATGATGGGTGTGTTTTATATATTTTTATATTTGCACCATTTTTCGTTTAAAAAATTGGATTTTTTGCTGATAAATGTATGGGTTTATATGGGCATGATTATTCCTGTTCATTTTTTCTTTGCTTATACCTCTTTTCAACAAATTTTGTCTATTTTTCTTAGTATCGCTTTTATTATTTTTTATCCTTTGAGTTTGGTTTTGCATATATTTAATGCAGGATATTTGTTTGATGATTTCATGATTTGGTTTTTAGATATTAAATTTAAAGGGTATTTTTTGGATATTTCTTTGTGGCTTTTTGTATTTTATTTAGTCTTAAGTTTGTTTAGCATAAGAAATAAGGTATTAGCTATCTTTACTATTGGCTTTGGATTTTTGTATATGTTCTTCGTTTAAATATCCACACAATTTTACGCCATATAAAAATATTATCCATGAGATATAAATCCAAACTAAGAAAAAAATCGCTACACTAAATGAGCCGTAAATACTCATGTAAGTCTTGTTGTAAACCACATAATACACAAACAAACTTTTACACGAATACCATACTAAAGAGACGACAAAAGAGGCAAATCCTACACTTTTTGCATTCAATCTTATGCTTGATGATATCATATAAGTAGCAAAAAATAAGCCCCAAATGATCAAATATGGAAGTATTGCTAAAAAATTTATCCAGCTTGTGTAAGTTGAGCTATTGAGTAAATTTTGCAAATAATTTGAAATATAAAAAGAGACCCCAAGCCCTAAAGGTGCTAAAGTGATTAGCGTCCAATAAGAAGATAGACTCTCCCAAAAACTTCTTGATTGTGATTTTAGGATTTTGTTTATGGTATATTGATACTCCATGAAAAACATAGCAGAAGTAAAAAGTACGACTACAAAACCAAAAATTCCCATGCTAACGGTATTTTCTAAAAATTTTTCGATATACTCACTAAAGGCTTCTTGATTGCTAGGAAGTAAAGAAGAAAAAATAAAATCCTTAATTTTTGCATAATATGTTTGAAAACTAGGTAATTTTGTAAAAATAGAAAGCGAAATTAAAAGTATAGGTATAATCGAAAGAATAGTATGAAAACTAAGACTTGAAGCACTTTGCATGAGTCGTTTGTCGTTTATCTCTTTTAAGATTGATATAAATTTTTGATAATTCATCTAAGCCCCATTTTGTGCGGATTTAAGATATTGTTTGGATCAAATGCTTTTTTTATGGTATTAAAAAGCTCCAGTTCAGCATCGCTAAAAGCCAAATGCATAAAAGGTGCCTTGCTTAGCCCTATGCCGTGTTCTCCGCTTAAAGTACCTCCAAGTTCCACCGTTGCCTTAAAAATCTCCTCTATAGCTAAGTGACCTCTTGTTAGCTCGTCTTCATCATTTGCATTAACCATGACATTTGTATGCACATTTCCATCTCCTGTATGTCCAAAACAAGGCACTTTGACGCTATATTTTTTTGAAATTTTATCTATTTTTTCAAGCAAAGTGGGTAGGGCGGATCGAGGAACCGTTATATCTTCGTTTAATTTTTTATTTCCATATATAGTGATAGATTGACTTGCGTTTCGTCTTGCAAACCAAATGTCATCTCTTTGTTTTTCATCTTGTGCTATGCGAAAATCAACACAGCCATTTTGCGTAAAAGTCTCTTGTATGCTTTGTAATTGACCTTGCAAGTCAAGTTCTAAATTTCCATCAACATCGCATATTAAAATTGCCCCCGCATTTGTGGGTAAATTTTTATGAAATTTTTGCTCGACTGCTTTTATGCTAAGATTGTCCAAAAACTCCATAGCCACAGGAGTTACACCTGTAGCAAAAGTCTTATAAACTGCATTCATGGCATCTTGTACGCTATTGAAAACACCAAAGGCGGTACGGGTAAATTTTGGTTTTGGAATGAGTTTTAAAGTGATTTCGCTAAGACAAGCTAAAGTGCCTTCACTTGCGATTAAAATCCCTGCGATGTTATATCCTGCTACATCTTTGATGGTTTTTTTTCCAGCCCTTATGATGTCTCCGTTTGGAAGCACGGCTCTAAGTGCCATGACAAAATCTTTTGTAATGCCGTATTTTGCTGCTCTCATACCACCAGCATTCTCACTTACATTTCCGCCTATGGTCGAGTACTCTTGACTAGCAGGGTCGGGAGGATAAAAAAGCCCAACTTCCTCCACTGCTTTTTGGAGTTTCATATTTACAACTCCAGGTTGCACACGGGCTACCATATTTTGCATGTCGATTTCTAAAATTTTATTCATGTGCTTTTCGTAAGCTAAAATGATTCCACCATTTACAGGCAAAGCTCCACCTGTAAAACCGCTTCCTGCACCTCGTGGTACGATGATGATTTTGTGTTTGTTGCAATATTTTAAAATATCACTTATGTCTTGTTCATGACGAGGAAAAATGACGGCGTCTGGTTTATGTCGATTTCTTGTGGCATCATAAGAGTAAGCTATCAGGTGAGCATTATCGTCATAAATATTTTCTTCTCCAACTAAATTTATGAAAAAATTCTTGTGAATTTTATCTATCATTTATAAGCCTAAAAGCCTTGCATAATGAGCGTTGTAATTGTTAATACTTGCCCCATCCCATTTCCAAAAAGCTGTGTCGATATCTCCAGTTCTGTTATAAAATGGTAATTGGTAGTTAGCAATTTTTCCAGATTTGATAACTTTTAAGACTTTTAAACTTTGACAATCAGCAAAAAAACCTCTTAAATCAAGAGCAAAAAAGATAAGTCCTGTGCTATGTTTACGACAAATTGCATCAAAGTCATGTCGTTTAGGATTTGGTTTATAATTTGCGGATAAATATGCAGCCATTATGTCTGGATGAATCCACGAAATATCGTTATAAAATGAAGTTACTTCTTTAAAAATTGTTTCATTTGGTGCTACTATTAATGCTCTATCATATAGATAGTTTAATATCACTTCATCACCTTTTACTGGAGTAATTCCGGGAAGAGGAAACGAAGCTTGTTCTAGCAAGTCAAACACTTCAAATTTAAGAATTGCATTTGCTCCTTTTACATCTTGCACGACAACTCTTGCTATGATAGTGGCAGTTTTGTTGTCAAATCTATGGATAACTACACCACTTGAACCTTTTACGATTTTGCTACTATTTGGCACTTGTCCTATATCACCATTTACGCTAAGAAGTTGAGTTTTATACTCAATAAATGGCTTTTGTGCAAAACATACTATGTTTGTCAAGACTAAAAAAGCTAAAAATAAACGAAACATGAAATTCATCCTTTGTGATTAAAATTTGCCATATTATAGCCAAATTTTTTTAATTTTTGCAAAACCTAAGTATAAGTTTAATATAATATCAACTTTTATTTCATGAGGTCTATAATGTTTCGATATATATTTTTTATTATATTTTTTACTATTTTTTTACAAGCGAGCTATCTTCAAGAGTTAGAATGGAAAAAGGGGGAGAGTTTTTTAAGTTTTTTAGAATCTCAAAATATTCCTGTTTCGATTTATTATGAATTAGATAGAGAAGATAGGGAGTTAGCAACCGAGATCGTATCGGGAAGAAGATTTCATATCTTAAGAGATGATGATGGAGGTATTGAACAGGTTTTGATACCAGTGGGAGAGGAGTTGCAGCTCCATCTCGTAAAAGATAAGCGGACAAAAAAATTTTCTATGCAAATTACACCAATATCATACAAAACTGAGCATTTAAGTGCGACGATTTCGATCAAGCATTCGCCTTATCTTGACATTGTTAAAGCTACAAATAATAGACCCTTAGCGAATGAATTTGTAAATGCATACAAGAAAAGTTTAAATTTTAGAAACTTAAAAATTGGCGATAGATTGGTAATATTTTATACACAACGAAAACGATTGGGTAAAAAATTTGGACAACCTATCATAGAAGCTGGCATGATAGAGATTAGGGGTGAGAAAAATTTTATATTTTTATATGATGAAAATCGTTATTTCAACGACAAAGGTAAAGAGGTGGAAGGATATTTATTAAGGCTTCCTTTAAATAGCTATAAACGAGTTTCATCAAAATTTACATATAAAAGGTGGCACCCCATACTAAAACGATATAGAGCACATTTGGGTATAGATTATGCTGCTAGACGAGGTACTTTAGTTAAGGCATCTGGCAATGGTACTATTATTTGGGTTGGTAGAAAAGGTGGATATGGTAAAACGATACAAATCAGGCATACAGACGGCTATAAGACTTTATATGCTCATTTGAAAGGTTATAAAAAAGGCTTAAGAAGGGGGCAAAAAGTAAGTAAGGGTAAAACGATAGGATATGTTGGAAATACAGGCATTAGCACAGGTCCGCATTTGCATTTTGGACTTTATAAGCATAATCGTGCCATAAATCCAAATAAGGTAGTAAAGATAACCAAAAGCATACTTAAGGGGAAGGAAAAAAGGAAGTTTAATAAGCTTGTAGCAAATTATAAAAAAAGGTTTGCACTGGCTTTACAAGAGCAAAAAATACCAACTAAAGAAGAAGAGTTTAGTTATGTAGTTTCATTACGAAATGCTTTAGAAGACAAACGATAAGGAATAGCAATGCTAGATACTCATGATAAGATTAAAAAAGCAAGAAGAATACTAAAAGAGTATCTAAAAAACGAACATGAATATACAATCGCTTATATAGCTAAGCAGCTAAAACGCATAAAAAAACATGATAATGATGAGTTTTTTCGCTATCTTAAAAAAATACCAAATGATAATTTGGGCGATATTTTTATGGAGTTACCTGATTTTATCTTAAAGGATATCGTTGATGAAATTTCCTCAGATAAAATAGCCGATGTTATTGAAGAGCTTGAAAGTGATGATGCTACAGATTTGATTCAAGATATCGAAGAGATAGATGAAGATAAGGCTAAAGAGGTTTTTGAAAGCCTTGATAAAAAAGATCAAAAAGAGATCAATTTACTTAGAAATTATAACGAAGATGAAGCTGGTGCTTATATGCAAGCTGAGTCTTTTACTGCTAAAATGAATGAAAAAATAAAAACAGCCGTAAATCGACTAAGACGATTTAGACAATCAGGAGAACTAGAAAATATTCATCAGCTTTTTATAACTGACAATAAAGGACATTTGCTTTATGGTATCAGTTTGGAAGATTTGATTACTTATGATTTTTCATTGACTTTTCAGCAGATTGTAGATGAAAATATTAAAGAAGTTTATAAGCCAATAATAGCACTCGATCATGACAGCATAGATAATATTGTCAATATTTTTGCCGAAAGAGATTTGACTGTTTTGCCTATCACAAATGAAAATGGCAAACTTTTAGGGCGAATTACAAGTGATGATATTCATGATATCATTTCAGAAAATGCAACAGAACAGATTTATAATCTAGCAGGTGTTGATGATGAGGCTGAAGAAGAAGCTACACTTTTTGAAGTTGGAAAAAGTAGGGCTATTTGGCTTTTTATAAATCTCATAACAGCCATTATAGCTTCAAGTGTTATTTCGATTTTTGATACGACCATTCAAGCCTATGTAGCTTTGGCGGTTTTAATGCCAATAGTAGCTTCAATGGGTGGTAATGCTGGAACTCAAACTTTAACCGTTGTTGTTAGAAAATTGGCTCTTGGTGAGATTACTTTTGAAAATGCCAAAGAAGCACTTTTAAAAGAAACAGTTGTTTCAAGCATTAATGGTGGCATTTTTGCCATTGTCATGGGCTTAGTTGCTTATGCTTGGTTTAATGCTCCGTTATTAGGGCTTGTGATCGCACTTTCTATGGTGGCAAATTTGTTTTTTGCTGGATTATTTGGTGCTTTAATTCCTTTGGGACTTAAAAAATTTCATATTGATCCTGCGGTTGGGAGCAGTGTTTTGCTTACGACGATCACTGATGTTGTAGGTTTTTTTAGCTTTTTAGGGCTTGCAAGCTGGATACTTATAAAATGAAAAATATCAAAATATCAAAAATCACAAAATGTAAAAAATCACAATATATTAAACCAACAAGCATACATTTCATGCATAATGATAGAAAAAGACGCTGGGATATGGTCAAAACACATGACTCAGTGGCGATTTTACTCTATCATGAGCAAAAAGATAGTTTTGTTTTTGTAAAGCAGTTTCGTCCGTCTATTTATCTAAGAAACAAAAATGGCTTTACCCATGAGCTTTGTGCTGGTATTATGGATAAAAATTTAAGTCATAAACAAACTGCCCTTGAAGAGATAGAAGAAGAAACAGGCTATAAGGTTCCAAAAAATAAAATCAAAAAAATAGCCTCTTTTTATACTTCTGTTGGAATTGCAGGCGGCAAACAAAAGCTTTTTTTTGCAAAGATTGATGAAAGCATGAGAGTAAGCGATGGCGGTGGTGATGAGAATGAAGAAATAGAAGTTGTTTTTGTTAAAAGAAAAGATGCTAAAAAGTTCATGTTTGATAAAAAAATAGCAACAACTTCTGGTTTAATCTTAGCCTTATTTTGGTTTTTTTACAATAAAAAACATAAGAAAAATAAATAGTGTATTACGAAATATCTATCTTAGGAAATGCCTTAAAACCTCTTACTTATCATAGTTTTGAAGATATAAAAATATATAATTTAGTTGAGGTTAAATTAGTAGGCAAGATAAAAAAAGGTGTGATTCTTAAAAAAGTTAGCAAACCTGATTTTGAGTGTTTAGAGATTTTAAAAATATATGATGAATTTTACTCTTGTGAGCAAAATTTACTTGCACAATTTATTTCAACTTATTATATTTGCTCGCTAGGAGAAGCTTTTTCGATTTTTACTCCGTTTTTCAATAATATGCAAAAAAGTGAGCCTTTTTATAAGGATATAAAGCTTTCAAAAAAACAAGAGTTAGCAAAACAAGAGTTAAATAAGCACTCATCAGTTTTATTGTTTGGTGATACGGGTAGCGGTAAGACAGAAATTTATATGAGCTTTATCATAGACACACTTAAGCAAAATAAAACAACAATTTTACTCATGCCAGAAATTTCATTGACTCCACAAATGCAAAAAAGATTGACTTTGCATTTTGGCTCACAAGTTGGGATTTGGCATTCAAAAATCACAAAAACAAAAAAGCAAAAAATACTTCAAGATATATTTAGCGGTAAAATCAAAATCATAGCAGGAGCAAGATCGTCTTTGTTTTTACCTCTTAAAGATATAGGTCTTATTATTGTAGATGAAGAACATGACGATAGTTATAAATCAAATCAAAAACCAAAATATAATGCAAAAAATTTAGCTTTAATGTATGGAAAATTTTTAAATGCAAAGGTTATTTTAGGTTCGGCTACTCCTAGTTTAACAGCGTGGCACAAACTTCCTTGCGTCAGGCTTAAGGGTACTTTTCATGAAAGCAAAAAAGAGTTTATTTTCGAACGAGCTTTAAGTGAAATTACTCCATATTTACTTCAAACTATCAAACAAACTTTAGATGAACAAAAGCAGGTTATATGTTTTGTGCCAACAAGAGCAAATTTTAAATATATAACTTGCAAAAAATGTTTTCAAAGCATTTCATGTCCTTTTTGTTCGGTCAGTTTAAGCCTTCACCAAAAGCATAACTATTTAAAATGTCACTACTGCAATTATACATCGCAAGTGTTTAAACAATGCCCTTCATGTAGTCATGAAATGCTTGTTGTTGATAGGATAGGTACGCAAGAGGTTGCTAAGATATTGCAAGAAAATTTTAATGATAAGCAAATAGCTATTTTTGATAAGGACAATATAAACACAGCCAAAAAATTAAATGAACTTTTAAAAAATTTTAATGATAAAAATATTGATATATTGGTTGGAACTCAAATGTTAAGCAAGGGTCATGACTATCATAATGTAGCATTAAGTGTGATTTTAGGTATTGATTATCTATATTTTATGCCTGATTTTCAAGCAAGACAAAAGGCTTTAAGTTTGGCTTTGCAAATAGCAGGAAGAAGCGGCAGGAAAGGTTTAGGTAAAGTTTTTATCCAAACAGCTAATGAAGATTTTTTTAAGTTATATCTGAATGATTATGATGGTTTTTTAGAAGAAGAGATTCAATTAAGAAAAGAGTTATATCCACCATTTAAGAAACTTTTAAGATTTGAAATATCGCATAAAAAAGAAGAAATTTGTACAAAAGTGTGTGAAAAATTGGTCTGCAAAATCAAATCTTTGCCTTTAGATGTAAGTATTATAGGGTATGGCAAATCAAATATTCAAAAAATAGCAAATAAATATCGCTATGAAATTTTACTTCGCTCTTTGTCTTCAAAAGCCCTTATCCAAACAGCTTCACTTTGTAAAGAAAATTTTATCCAAGCTGACATGGACCCTGTTCATTTTGGCTAAATAGCATTATAGTTTAGTAGCAATTTTTCTTTTAAAAAATGCCAAAACAGAAACTATACTCATGACACAAAATATCACAAGTACGCTTTTTGGTATAGGCACAGGGTCGCCTGAAGCGTAAGAGTGCATACCAGCTAAGTAAAAATTTACTCCAAAATATGTCATGATGATAGACCAGTAAGCAAACATGGAACATAAGGCAAAAACAAATTGGTTATTTAAAGCTTTTATAAACCTCAAATGCACAATAGCAGCATAGATAAGAATAGAAATCAAAGCCCAAGTCTCTTTAGCGTCCCAACCCCAATACCTTCCCCAGCTCTCATTTGCCCAAATTCCGCCTAAAAAATTACCGATAGTAAGAAGAGTTAAGCCTAGTATCATCGCCATTTCGTTTATTTTTGTGCTTTCATCGATGCTTTTTTTAATATGTTCGTTTCTTTTGTCTTTTATGGCCGGATTTATGAGGATAAAAAGCAGTAAGGTAAAAAATCCAAGCATAGCACAAAGCCCTAAAAATCCATAACTTGCTGTGATTACGGAAACATGAATGCTAAGCCAATAAGATTTTAAAACCGGCACTAAGTTCGTAATTTGCGGATCCATCCATGAAAGGTGAGCTACAAATAAAGAGATGCCTGATAAAATCAGCGTCAAAGCTAAGGATATGAAAGATTTTTTTGCAAATATAAGTCCGCAAAGTATCAACGCCCATGAGATATAAACCATTGATTCATAGCCGTTGCTCCAAGGTGCATGACCTGAAATATACCATCTAAGTCCAAGTGCAAAAGTGTGGGTTATAAAGCCCAAAATCGCGGAAAATAGTATGATAGTTTTGAGCTTTTTTAAGCCCAAATTTGGAAAAATCATTTTTAAAAATATTCCAAATAAAAGTATAAATCCAAGCAAAATATAGACTGGAAATAGCTTGACAAAGATTTGTAGATGATTGAAGCTAATTTCTGCATTGATTTTTGATTTTGACGGAATAATATCATTTGCGTATTGTTTTTGATATGATTTTATCTTATCCACAGCCTTGTTTGCCTTGCTATAATCTCCACTTTTAGCTCCATCTTGCAAAGCTTTAAAGTAGGCATCTAACATCAAGCTTATATCTTTACTATCTTGCTTATTTGCTAGATACATGAAAGCAGTCGTAGGTGAAATCCATTTTTTTGACTTATCTCCCACGACTGGAAAAATTTTTAAAAATTCGCCCGTATAGACAAGATAGCTTATGTTTAGTCTTTCATCTACTTTGATGAGGTCTTTATCAAAAAGGTTTCTTTGTGATGCTTTTTTTCGTTTTGCGGTGTCGATTTGTTCGATGAGTTTGTAGCGTTTATCTCCATTTTTTTCAAAAAAATCATCAAAACTTGCATACTTGCCTTTTATACCTAAAATTTGCTTTAATTTTTTGTCATGAACTTTTATTATTGGAATTTTTTGCCATTTTATTGGATTTGTTATCATGGAGAGTATGACTTGATTTGCGCTTAGATTTTTAAATGTAGATTTGCCATGAATTTTAAGCAATACTTCTATATTTGTCGTATCCACGGGCCTAATCCGTCCGTCATGATTTTGTGATAGAATAGTGGCAAAATAATCACAATGTGCTTTATCGTAAAATTTAACATCTTGAGCAACTAAGGTTTGTGAGCATAAAAGCACAAATAAAGAAAGCTTAATTGCTACCTCTTTTGAGATAGAATTTGAAAGTTTAGCAAAGCGACTATTTGGATTTATGATATTTAATAAAAGTCCTAAAAATAGTAGTGTATAACCAAAATATGTAGGAAATTTTCCTGGGTCTTTATTGACCGATAGTATGCTTCCTTGTTCATCTTGGTCATAAGAACTTTGAAAAAATCTAAATCCTAAATAATCAAGTACATGATTCATGTAAATTCTATAGGGTAGATTGACGGCATTTTTTTCATCAATGAGTTTTACCTCACTTGCATACGAAGATGGTGACATAGAGCCTGCATATCGTTGCAATTGAAAATCTATAAGTTCTATGAAAAAAGGTAGCTCATATAGTTTTGCACCCCATTGCAAATAAAACTCTTCTCCAGCTAAACTTACCTTTGTTTTGACGCCTTCAACTCCTCTTCCAAAACCTCTTAAAGCCACCTCTTTACTTTTGCCTCTATAACTTAAAGTGCCAAGTAGCATTTTGCTATCTACTCTATCGCTCCAATGACTAACCCATGTTAGTTTTGCATTTTTGCTTAAAATTTTAGGAACAATATTCATCTCTCCTATCGTGTATAGCCTCTTTTTTTCAAAAGCAATTTTAGTATTTTTTGCAAAAACTCCTTTCGTGTTGTCACTCATTTTATACCATGAGACTTCCTTGTTAGCTAAGAAGTAAAATGTATTATTTTCATCAAATATGTGAAATTGAAGTTTTGCACTACTTTTTTTACTAGATACATAATCAATACTCATCTCATGAGTTGATACCATTTCACCTTTTTTTAGTAAAATTTCACTAGGTTTTGAGTGATTTGAATTTACAACTAAGGAGACTAGAGCTTCACCATCTTTATCTTCTATGATTTTTCTTTTTGGATTTACCAATATTTTTTCATATTTAAAACTAGCTTTTTCTCCATTAATGTCAAGATTTAAGTTAAAATTGTTTGTGTTAAGAAGTGAGTAGATAAAACTGCCTTTAGCGATGGAAAATATTTTTTGTATTTGGGTCGAATATGTCTTTTTATCCTTGATAGCTTTTAGCTGAACATAAGACGATAATGAGGTGATGATATTTTCCTTTTCACCCTCTCTTATGTGAATACTTCCTTCAAATCCATAATATCGTGTCAGAATAGAACCGAGTAAAATAAATAAAAAACTAAAGTGAAAAACTAAGGCTGGAAACTTATTTTTTGTAAAAAGTTTGTATTTAAAAAGATTATAAACAATAATAACAACAAGCCAAACCTGAACTAAGCCAAACCACCAAGCATTGTAGATTAAAGATAAGGCACTAGCAGTTCCAAAATCCTTTTCTATAAATGTTGCTAAGGCACACGATATGGCAAATATTAGCAATAAAACTATGCCAACACCCATAGAAAAAATTTTATCAAATATCTTTTTCATGATACATTTCCTTTTAAATATTACAAACATATAGTATCAAAGTAGTGTAAATATTTTATGAATATTTACATATTAATTACGCTTAAAATTGATAAAGAAGTTTGGCGTGGTTTTATGAGAGATTGTTTTGCTTTATAACCTCTATCATACCATCAAATACGAGATTTTGTTTATATATTGATTGCGGAAAAAAGCGAGAAAAAAAAGCTCCATCTCCACCTGTGAGATAAATTTTTTTATCCTTACAATTTGTTTGTATAAGTAAAACTATGGATTTAATAATGCCATAACTTACAGCATTTGCAGTACTTTGTGGCAAAGCGTTTAGATCAATATTAGAATTTATAGGAATGTTAAGTCTAGGGGATATACTTTTATAAGCATTTAAGTAATGATAAATGCCAGGAAGTATAAAACCACCTAAGTGTATTTTATTTGATATGATATCGATGGTAATAGCAGTCCCTGCGTCGATAACTAAGCCATTTTTAATCGTATAGCAAGCACTAACTCTATCAATGCCTATATTTTTATAGATAGTGTCAAAATTATAATACGGCTCTAAATCTATAAAATCTGAATGCGTAGCTAAATATTTTGACAAGCTTACATTTACACTTATGTAAAAAACCTTTTGTTTTGGCTTGAAACATTGAAACTCTTCTAAAGAGCTTGACCAAACCTTGCCATTGTGATTAAATTTTACATTTGTATTGCCTACATCACACAATAACATATCAAATTTTATCTATCTTCAAGCGAAATTGAATGGTTTTGATAAAAAAGATGATCTTTTGAGATAAATGTCAAATCGTCTATTTTGCTCGGTAAAGAGTAGATTTTTGAAGAACTTAAATCTTTATCTAGCGATATTAAATAACCATTTTTTTCAGCTACAAAGATATTTTTATCATGACTAAGACCTAAAAATAGTGCAAATAAAAACTTCTTCTCTTTTTGAAGCTTAAGGTCTAAATCAAGCTTTAATACTCTACCATCTTGACTTAAAACAATTATATTTTCATCAAAAAATAATACATCTTTTAAATTTTCCTCAAAAAAGCTTTTTTTACTAGGACTAATACATACTATTCGTTTTGAAGTTGCAGCGACAAGTCTTCCTTTGATGGTTCCTAAGGCTATTATATTGTTAAAAAATGGTTCGCTACTTACAACAAAATCTCTTATAAAGTTGCCTGTTTTTTTATCTACAATAACAAGTTTTCCATCTAAAGTAGGAAAAATTACCAAAGAGTTTAAGAAAAATGGTGCTGATATTCTAGCATCAAGAGCATAAGTTGCATCTTGTGAGCTTGTATAATATACTTTATCATCACTCATGTTTACTAAATATAAGGTGTTTTTAGAGTCAATAACTGCTAAAATAGAACCATTTAACGAAGCAGAAGCAATTGCTTGATTGAATTGTCTTTCATACGCTTTTTTGCCATCTTGAGTGAATATTTGCAAGTTTCCTGAGTCATCGCTTAAGATAATTTTATCTTCAAAGTTTGATAAAAAACTAAAACCTTTTGGCAAAACGACACTACTAAGTCCATTTGAGGTTATGATTTGACCATTTTGTAATGTAGCACCATATCTTGATTTCGCGACTATTGAAGCTGGAAGTGAGCTAGAATAGCTTAGGCTTGATTGTATATTTGTAGGCTCAAAATATTCTCTTTTTGTGCCACATGCACAAAACATTAAGGCTATAAATATCGTACTTAAGTAAATTTTTTTCATTTTGCTTTACCTTGATAGTGATTTAATTTTTTAACAATTTCTTGTAGTTGTGAATTGGTTGGTATTTGGGAAAAGATATTTTTTGCATCTTTTAATCTGTTTTGACTCAATAAATCATAAGCTTTTAAAAGATTTTGTATATTTTTGTAAATTTCTGAATTTTGATCTTTTATGTCAAGTTTTGCTAAATCTTTTAACACTGGATTTAAATTTGTATTTAAAAGTTTTTGCAACTCTTTTTCGTCTGCGTTTTTTTTAGCCTGTGTAAATAAAAAACTCAAATACAATTTTTCATTTCCATTTTTTAATATTTCTAATGATTTTTTATCAAGAGGATTTTTTTGTAGATTATTGTAGGCTAAATTTGTTAAAATCAGCTTTTTATTTTTTAAATAGTCATTTACACTATAGCCGACTGCAAATACCAAAATACAAGTAACAGTTGCTATAATGGTAAATTTGTATCGTTTAAAAAATCTCTCACCTTTAATGAGATTTTCTAAAAACTGCTCTTCAGCACCAATTTCTTCCTTGATGGCTTGTATATTTTCTTTGATAGCCAAATTGTATCCTTTGAAATTTAAAAATTAAAAGCAAAATTATATCATATAAATATTAAAAAGCCCCTAAGCATATTGAAAATAATTTTTTTTTGATACGATTATCAATTTCTTAAGCTATTTTGAGAATAATTTTGCTATAATGGTGCAAAATATAAAAATGGTAGAGGATTTTTTTGATGAAAATAGATGATGACTTACTGACGAAATTGGAAAATCTTTCATCTTTAAAGATAGAAAAAACTAAAAGAGAGCTTGTTGAAAATCAACTAAGTGAGGTTTTGAATTTTATGCAAAATCTAAATGAACTTAAGCTTGAAGATCAAAGCGATAGTTTTAATATGCTTCAAGGTGGCACACTTTTAAGAAAAGATGAACCAAGCGATAAAGATGAGAGTATAGATATCATCATTGAAAATTCTCCCAATCATGAAGAGAGATTTTTCTGTGTTCCTCCTATTATTGAATAAAATAAAAAGATAAAATAAAAAGATAAAATAAAAAAGGATATTATATGAATGAAAATCAAGGTTTAAGAAATGTAAGTATTAAAAGCTTACTAAAAAATGTTACAAATTATAAGGCATCTGATTTACACTTAGTTAGCAGAAGTGAACCAAAGATTAGAATAGATGGAAAACTTATAGGTTTAGATATGAAGGTGCTAGAGGGTCAAGAGATTGAAGAGATGTGTTATGCTGTCATTACTGACAAGCAAAAAAAAGAACTTGAAACTGAAAGGGAGCTTGACTTTGCCATCGAATTTGCAGATGTAGGTCGTTTTCGTGCCAATTATTATTATACCATGAATGGTGATTTAGCGGCTGCTTTTAGAATTATTCCTATTCATATTCCTAGTTTAGATGATTTAAAATGCCCTGCGGTTTTTAAAGAGTTAGTAAAAAGAGAAAAGGGTTTAGTTTTGGTTACAGGACCTACAGGTAGCGGTAAATCAACCACGCTAGCAGCTTTACTAAATGAAATAAATGTAAACGAAGCTAAGCATATTATTACGATTGAAGACCCAGTGGAGTTTGTGCATACAAATAAAAAATCTCTTTTTTCACACAGAAATATCGGAGAAGATACAAAATCTTATGCAGCTGGACTTAAATATTCGCTTCGTGAAGACCCAGATATCATACTAATTGGAGAGATGAGAGATAGAGAGACTATAGGTACTGCCATAACAGCAGCTGAAACTGGACACTTAGTATTTGCGACACTTCACACCACTTCAGCTATTCAGACACTAAACAGAATTGTTGATAGTTTTGATGGAGCAGAGCAGACTCAGATTAGAAACATGCTATCTGTCTCATTGACTGCGGTTATTTCTCAAAGTCTATTGCCGCGAGTAGGAAGTGGTCGTGTAGCTATTCATGAGATACTTATAAATAACTCTGCTATTGCAAACTTGATTAGGGAAAATAAAATTCATCAAATCTATTCTCAAATGCAATTAAATCAACAAAAAACAGGAATGATGACGCAAACTCAATGTATGGCTCAAAACATTAAGTCAAACCTCATTACTAAAGAAGATGCTTTAAGATTTTCAACTCAACCTCAAGAGTTATTAAATACAATAGGAATTAGATGAGGCAATTATATAATATAAGGAGGTTTTTACATGGGTAATGCTAGCGTATTAGAATCAGTAAAACAACTTGGAAAAACAACTATAGAAAAACTTGATAAACTTAAGATTCCGCCATATCCAAAGTATTATTCAGAAACTTTTATCGATTTGTTATATGATAGTGATGATGAGGAGCTGATCTCTTTTTTCAAAGATAATCCTCGTTATTTACAAGAAAATAAAAGCATAGAAAATCTTTTAAAAAATTCACTTTTTGTTGCTAGAGATAGTGTTTATAGGTTTGAAAATTCAAATGAAAATCTAAAAATTATCTCAAATGAGCAAGGTATTGAGCTAGAGCAATTTGGAGAAGAGGTAGATTCAAAAACTCAAGAACTTTTTAATATTTTAAAAAAATTTCAAAATAAAATTAGCGAACAGATGGTCGATTCGGATAAGCATATTTTTGAACTTAGATCAAGAATAGAAAATCTCGAAAATGGTGTAAATATAAATCCGCTTACAAAAATGCCGAATTTAGTCGAGTTTGAAAAAGATATGCAAGTCATGTTTAATAGAGGAATGAAAGAAAACCTAGATATGTTTTTGATCTCTATAGATGCTGATAATTTTAATAGTATCTGTTCGACTTTTGGTAGATTAGCAGGAGATAAGACCATCATTTATCTATCTACTTTACTTAGAAATTCATTGAGAAATGGAACAAAAGTTTATCATGTTGATTATGATGAGTTTTATATACTACTAAATAGGATAGAGAGAGAGCAAAGTATTAGAATTATAAATAGAATTATCGCTGAAGTATCAAAAAGTAAGCTTTTTTATAAGGGCAACAATATAAATCTCACTATTAGCGCTGGCATTACTCAACATAAACAAAAAGACAATATTACAACAATCATGAAACGAGTAAAAAATGCTATAAAAAAAGCTAAACAAAAAGGTAATTGTTTTGAAGAGGAGTTATGATGAATGAGTTTTCATGGCTTGATATTATAAGTTTAACACTTATTTTGCTTTTAGCAATCAAGGGTCTAATCAATGGTCTTGTAAAAGAATTTTTTAGACTTTTAGGGATATTGGGTGGTATATATTTTGCATCAAGATATGCACAAATGGCTGGCGAAATGATAGATAAACAAGTTTTGTCATTACAAAATAGTTCATCTTTATATTTAATAGGTTTTTTAGCTATATTCTTTGGTTTTTGGATTATTTGTTTATTGCTAGGTAATCTATTTTCAAAATTTGCTAGTTTTAGTGGTTTGGGTTTTGTAAATGCAATTGGTGGATTTGTAGCAAATGGTGCGAAAGTATTTTTAGTTTTTGCAACTATCTTTATCGTTATTTCACATATAGAGTTTATTCAAACACGCATACAAAAATTTACCAATAAAAGCTTCATGTATCCTATATTCATGAAAGTTGGATCATACATAGTAAATATGAAGCCGAAAAATTTAAATTTGCCTAATTTAAATATCGACATGACAGATAAGAGTTCAAAATCAAACCAAGAAAACAGACACGAACAGGTGAAGCAAAACGCTTCTTTTGAACAAAATATGAGCCAAGCACAAGAAATGCTAAAAAACATAAACATAGAAAATGTCAAAAAAACAATGGAATTTTTTGATAAAAATAAAACGCTTAATGAAATTCAAAAAACATTAAAAGGAGATTAGAATGGTTGAAAATTTAGAGTATGATAAGTTGCTTGATAAATTCAAGGGCTTGTTAAAGGAAAATTCACTAAAATATACAAAACAAAGGGAAGCGGTGTTGAGAGTTTTATACAACAATGAAGAGCATTTTACTCCTGAAGCTTTATATAATAGGGTAAAAGATTTTTATCCTCATTTAAATGTAGGTATAGCAACTGTTTATAGAACATTAAATCTCTTAGAAGAGTCTGATATCGTAACTTCTATCTCATTTGGAGCCCAAGGCAAAAAATATGAAATCGCTACTAAGCCTCATCATGACCACATGATATGTCGTCATTGTAGTGCTATCATAGAATTTAAAGATGAAGTTATAGAAAAAAAACAGAAATCAATTTGCAAAAAACATGATTTTAAACTCACAGGACATCTCATGCAACTTTATGGAATTTGTTCTGATTGTAGAAAGCAAAGTAGTAAAAAGGTAAATTAGTGATATTTGAAAATAAATTAGAACTTCAGCGAATAGAAAAATCTCAAGCTTTAAAGAAAATCGGTAAAAATCCATATCCTCATGGATTAAGGAAAGATACTTCAACAACTGAGTTTAAGAAAATATATCATGGTCTTGATGGTAAAAAAGAGGATATTTGCCATAAATTAGCTGGAAGAATTAAATTTTTACGACACATGGGTAAGGCTGCTTTTGCCCAAATAGAAGATGAAGATGGGATTTTACAGATATATTTCAATAAAGATGCTTTAGGTGAAGAGTGGTTTAAGGATGTTAAAAAGCTTATAGAAGTAGGAGATATTATCATAGTTAGTGGTTATCCATTTGTTACAAAAACAGGTGAGTTGTCACTGCATGTTAAAGAGCTTGAATTAGCAACTAAGGCTATAACTCCATTGCCTGAAAAATTTCACGGACTTCAAGATAAAGAGTTAAGGTATAGACATAGATATTTAGACATGATCATGAATCCAGAAGTGAGAAATGATTTTAGACTTCGCAGTCAAGTTGTCGGCAAAATCAGACATTTTTTTGAAAATAAAGGCTTTTTAGAAGTAGAAACGCCGATGATGCACCCCATAGCAGGAGGAGCAAATGCAAAACCTTTCGTTACACATCATAACGCTCTTGGTATAGATAGATATTTAAGGATTGCACCTGAATTGTATCTTAAAAGATTAGTAGTTGGTGGATTTAATGCTGTTTTTGAAATCAATAGAAATTTTAGAAACGAAGGTATGGATCACACACACAATCCAGAATTTACTATGCTAGAGTTTTATTGGGCTTATCATAACTATATCGACCTCATGAACTTAACCGAAGAGCTTTTTGACACTTTGTTAGATCAGTTAAGCTTACCAAAAATATTGCCATTTGCTGATATGCTTATAGATTTTTCAAAAGGTTTTGAGCGTATAAAATATAAAGACGCCTTGACACAAATAGGCGGTATTGACGCAGATATTTTAGAAGATAAACAAGCAATGGCAGTAAAGCTAAAAGAGGTAGGTATAGATGCAAACGCAAACCTTTCAGTAGGTCATTTGCACGCTGAACTTTTTGATGCTTTTGTAGAAGAAAAACTTATAAATCCTACTTTTATCACTCATTTTCCTATAGAAATAAGCCCGCTTTCAAGAAGAAGTGATGAAGATGAAAATATAGCCGAGAGATTTGAGCTTTTTATAGCGGGAAGAGAGATAGCAAATGGATTTAATGAGCTAAATGACCCGATAGATCAATACGATAGATTTGATGCCCAAATCAAAGCTAAAGATGCGGGAGACGATGAAGCTCATGAGATGGATGAAGATTATGTAAAAGCTTTAGGATATGGTATGCCACCTACAGCAGGGCAGGGTATAGGCATAGACAGACTTGTCATGTTGCTTACAAATAGAGATTCGATTAGAGATGTGATTTTGTTTCCATCAATGAAACCATTAAAACAACAACAAGAGGAAGAATAATGAGTTACTTGCAAAACGAAGATAAAGAGATTTATGATATCGCACTTCAAGAACTTCATAGGCAAAGTTACGAACTTGAAATGATAGCTAGTGAAAATTTTACATATCCCGCGGTCATGGAGGCTATGGGAAGCATTTTGACAAACAAATACGCTGAAGGATATCCAGCTAAGAGATATTATGGTGGTTGTGAAAATGTTGATAAGATAGAACAACTTGCAATTGACAGAGTTTGCAAACTTTTCAATTGTAAGTTTGCAAATGTACAACCAAATTCGGGAAGTCAAGCAAATCAAGGCGTATATCAGGCTTTACTTAATAAAGGCGATAAGATTTTGGGCATGGACTTAAGTCATGGCGGTCATTTAACTCATGGTGCAAAAGTTAGTAGTTCTGGTAAAAATTATGAAAGTTTTTTTTATGGCGTTGAGCTAGATGGTTATATTGATTATGAAAAAGTAAAGCAAATAGCTCATATAGTAAAGCCAAAGCTCATCGTTTGCGGGGCGTCAGCTTATGCTAGAGAGATTGATTTTGCTAAATTTCGTGAAATTGCTGATGAAGTCGATGCTTATTTGTTTGCCGATGTTGCTCATATAGCAGGTCTTGTGGTAGCAGGCGAACATCAAAGCCCATTTCCTCATTGTCATATAGTCTCTTCAACAACTCATAAAACGCTAAGAGGTCCAAGAGGTGGCATCATATTAACTAATGATGAAAGTATAGCTAAAAAAGTAAATAGTGCCATATTTCCAGGCATTCAGGGTGGTCCTTTGATGCATGTTATAGCTGCTAAAGCTGTGGGATTTAAATATAATTTAAGCGATGAATGGAAAGAGTATGCTAAACAAGTCAAAGCAAATGCAAATGTTTTAGCTCAAGGCTTGATTGAGCGAGGATATGATTTAGTAAGTGGCGGTACGGACAATCACTTAGTTTTACTTAGTTTTTTAAATAAAGATTTTAGCGGAAAAGATGCTGATTTAGCCTTAGGAAGAGCCGGAATTACAGCAAATAAAAATACCGTTCCAGGAGAGAAGAGAAGTCCATTTATTACATCAGGTCTTAGACTAGGTTCACCCGCACTTACAGCAAGAGGCTTTAAAGAACAAGAATTTAGCTATATTGCTGAAATTATAGCAGATGTACTCGACAATATAAACGATGAAAGCGTTATCAAAGAAGCTAAACAAAAAACTAAAGAGTTAGCATCAAAATTTTTAATTTATGATAAAGCTTTTTACTAGGAGGTAAAATGAATTCAAATGATACGGCACTTATTAAGATAATCACAGATCATTATTGGATCAAAAGAGATAGTATAGTAAATAGGATAGAGCATAAAGGTAGGACATTTTTTGATAAGTATGAGAAGATAAATGAGCCTTTGACAAGTGCTCTTATAAGGCAGCATGAAGCAGGTGATATCACCATAGCTCACTCCTTGATAAATAGACATGATAAGGTAGAAAATATAGTTTTTGACTATAATGGCAGAAATACTGAACGATTTTGGCATAGAGTACAACTCATGCTAAGAGAAGAGGGTTTTATCAACTTTACAGGCTATAAAACAAAAACACCAGGACACCTTCATGTTTATGTTCATAAAGGTCATACAACTTTGCAAGAAGGAGAGCAGATAGCTAAAATGCTATCGTTTAAATTGGCTCAAAAAATGCCCAAAGAGTGGAGAATGTTTCCTAGCTTTGATGTGCCAAAAGAGTTCAATATCTTAGCTTTGCCGTATGATTTATACAATAAAGAAAGAGGTGCTTCATGGTCAAAGCACATGTAATAAAGGAGATGTAATGCAAGAAAAAGATGAATTTAGTGATATATTATTAGAAAGAGATGGCGACAATAAAGCTACTAAGTTTAAGAAAATTATCTTAGTAACTAGCTTTTTTGTGCTTTTATTTATAATCGTACTTGTTGCCATGAAGTTTGTTTCTAGTTCTAGCGAGGAAGATCAGTCTCGAATCGTTTTGCCACCAGTGAATGCTCAGACCAAGCAACAAGACGAACAACAAGACTCTTTATTTAAACAAGTACCCATCATAGAGGAGAGCGAGAAAAAAGAGAGTTTTGAAGAGATGGTCAAAAAACTTAAAGAAAAAGAGTTAAAAAGGGAAGCACAAAAACAAAAAGATAAAGATGAAGTTGCAAAAACCACACAGCCGATTAAAGTAAAAGAGCCGATACAAGAGGTTAAGGTTTTAGAGGAGAAAAAAGAAGAGCCTAAAAAGCAAGTCAAGACACCAAAAGTAGCTTCAAAACCAAAACCATCAAAACCAGCTAAAGTAACTCCAAAGCCTAAAAAGAGTACTAAAATAGCTAAAAAATCGCTTCCTACAATTCCAAACATACCAAGCGTTCAAAAGATAAATACTTCAGTATCAGGTATTTTCGTCCAAGTTCTAGCAACTTCAAAACTAGACCCAGATCCGACCTTTATCAAAAAGATAAAAGCAAAGAAATATAATTATAAATTATATACAACTAGTGTGAAAGGCAAAAAATACCTTAAAATCCTAGTAGGACCTTACACATCAAACACCCAAGCGAGAAATGCCCTAAAAGATATCAAAAAAGATATCAACCCTAAAGCATTCTTATTTCGCTTAAAATAATTTATTTTTACTCCTTTGGCAACATTGTCAAGGGGGTAAATTACTATTAGATATCTTACTATCCGTATTTTCATATAAAGTCATTTTTTTTATAAAAAATTTTATGATATATTTGTTTTAAAAGTAAATTTTGATATAATTTCTCACAAATTTTCATAAAAAGGAGAAAATAACATGAAAATCAAAACCTTGTGGGGGGGGGGACACTTTAAACAGACCTTAAAACTCTCTCTTGCCCCAATGTTAGCTCTAAGTTTAACGCTTGGTGGATGTGGTGGTGGAGGTGAATCTAATAGTGGTGAGAATCAGTCACCTACTTCAGGTTCATATAAAAAGGGTGTCGTGTATGATGATGTTATACAGAATTTACGTTATGTTACAGACCATAATAGTAATTATACTAATGGTAACGGAGAATTTTTGTATGAAAATGGAAAGATAAGTTTTTATGTTGGAAATATTTTGATTGGAACTATTGATAAAGTACCAAGCGATGGAAGAGTATTTTTGAGTGATTTGTATAACCTAAAAAGAGGAGTTGTTGATGATGAGAGGGTTATCAAAACTGCTAGATTTTTACAATCTTTAGATACTGATAAAAGTAGCAGTAAGATTGTTTTAGATAAAGAAAGCAATAAAAAAGAATTTAAAACTTTTTCTACTATAGAAAGTATAGATATTGAAACTGAATTATCTAAGGTTGGCAAAGAAGTGGTAGATACTAACCAAGCAAAAAATCATATGTTAGGCGTTTTTGCAAAGCAAGGTGTAAGTAAGTTAGAAATCAGTAATGAACCGCTAATAACAAAACTACATGCACCAAAAAAAGTATATCTTAACCAAAAAGCTCAGTTTAGGATAGAAGGCGTTAATTTTCCTGATACTTTAGTTATGTCGTTACATGGTAGTAAAGATTGCAAAATGATTTCAAAAAGTTCAAATGATGCTGTTGTGATTTGTACTCCTTCTGTATTGGGCAAAATACCCCTTTATGTTGCAGAGAAAAGTGGCGGAAAGGCTATTGCTACTAAAGTCAATTTGCAAACTAAGGTTGATAAGACTGAACCAAATTTTAGTGATTCTTGCTACAATAAAAAGTTTATTGATTTAACAAGAGGAAAGGATTTTTATTATTGCACAAGATATGCCTATGGAAGAGCTTGTGAAGTAATGGGGATAAATCTTGCTTTCAGTGCCGATAGCGGTCTTGATGCTGGAACTTGGTATAAAAAAGTGAAAAACCTTCCACGAGGAGAAGAGCCAAGATCTAACTCTATTGCTGTATGGAGTGGCGGTCCATATGGGCATGTGGCTTATGTAGAGACGGTAGATGGGAATAATGTAATAATAAGTGAGGCAAATTGGGCTATTCCATTTGATGGTAAATATGTAAAACCACACTCATTAACAAAAAAAGCAATGTCAAGTAGATTTGATAAAATAGATAAAAATGGTACTCTTCTGGGTTATATATATCTTGAGAAGTTGCCAAAAATAGAATTGCCTAAAAAGTTTGATGTTGAAGCTGGCAAAGACTTCACTATTGAGGCAACAGTTAATGACAATGATGCATTCATAGGCAAGGAATTTACTCTTGTATTGCAGATAGGTGATGGCGGAGGTGGATTTTTACCTCTTAATGATAAAAACAAAGGTGTATTTTCTAGAATAGGTGATAAATATAGATATACTTTGTCTGTCTCTAAGCCAAAAAACAATAGACAATACAAGGTTATTTTAAAAGTAGATGGAAAAGAAGTGGTATCAGAAATAGGACATTATAATGCTTTAAGTTCTAATGTGGTACCAAAACCGCCAAAGCCTATAAATCATTCTCCTGTGGCACAATCAAAAACATATAATACAGATCAAGATAGATCAGTATTGATAGTTTTAAAAGCAACAGATGAAGACGGCGATAGTTTAACTTAGATAAATTTTTATTTTTTGCACATGATGGAAAAGAACAATCAGCTGGTAAAATTATAACTATTATTGTAAAAAAGGTTGATTCAACAACTCCAACACCTAATCCAACCCCAACAAACCATAAACCAGTAGCACAATCAAAAACTTACTACACAGAGCAAGATACACCAAAAACGATAGTTTTAAATGCAACAGATGAAGATGGAGACGATATAACTTTTCAAGTTGGTAGCCCTAGAGATGGAACATTAGTCAAAAAAGCAAATAATCGCTATGAATATATACCTGAAAATGGATTTCATGGTGAAGATAAATTTTTATTTTTTGCACATGATGGAAAAGAACAATCAGCTGGTAAAATTATAACTATTATTGTAAAAAAGGTTGATTC
>PDWI01000257.1_pt1 | contig 83017 bp, 79 predicted proteins | sample 1430891 | NCBI WGS metagenome assembly PDWI01 (sample SAMN01162508, study PRJNA174530) | Oral metagenome, whole genome shotgun sequencing project. | biome: Marine environment; feature: Marine mammal; material: Swab sample of the gingival sulcus; isolation source: swab sample of gingival sulcus... | reverse complement strand
AATTAAACGACTATATTGCACTCGTAGATTGGTCAGGTAGAGCGATTTTAGAAAATAAACGAGGCTCAATCCCTGAAAATACCCCACCAATACTCACAAAACTGGGCATTGACAATAAAGACTGGATAAACCATATCCATTATTTTGAACGACAACTCCCCACCGTCGCAGGCAGTATCGAAAAACTCCAAAAACTGGCAGAACAAACCTCGCGCCGTTGGATTAAAGGCATGGGAAAAGCCTTTCAACCACTCCCCACCTAGATTTTTATTTAAACCCAACCTAATAAACAGCTCAGTACCCATTGAGAGAACGGGTAGTGCGAGCAGATAATGTATTTACCCTGTTTTCAGTGATTCTCTGGCTAAACCCTTACTATTTGAAGCCACCCCCACACTTATAGGCAGTTTTTTCTACTTGAGCTAGAGGCTCAATGGTTTGTTTGAGTTATTTTTTAAAATAATGGAGGTCCTTTTTTATTTCGTATATTAATTTCATAATAAACAGCATCCTGGCGATATGGGTAAGTCTGAGGTTGCTGCTTTTTTTAACTTATCTTATAGGCAAGTATAGGCAAGGCGACCGCAGTCATTATTTTTACAGGTCGTCTCAAAAAGGGATAAATCCAGCCTGTTGTCGACCAGATAATGTACAGCGTGTTCAAACGTACCTGTTTGAATCTGATCATTGAAGTTGATCACAACCACGAAAGATTGGTTTTAGTCATAAGGGATAAATTTAGCCATGAGCAACACCTGTGTTGAGTTGCTTTATTTTACTAAAAAAAGGAGGTTTTAGGGTTTTTCTACAGCCAGAACGCCTTGCACTTAAAGTGCATAGTTTTTACTAGCGACTGGGACCAATCAATGAAACATAAAGAGATATATATTTCAGATCCAAGAAAAGTAGCCCCAGAAAAGTTAAAAACAGTTTTACGTTTTGAAGTTAACTAACTAATATCACATATCAGTCGTTTCACTGAGCTTGTTTTATTTGCCGATGAACTCTGCGTTATAAATTATTCTAAAAAAGGTCAAAAACTCGGGGTGTAACTTTAAATGAGTGCCAAACGATTGAGAAGTGTTATTCAAAGTACCGCACATCATGCAGTGAGCGGGCTTTGTTATGTTCATCCTTACCTTGGTTCTGTGTGTAAGAAATTAGGTATTGAATCAATTCGCATTAATTTGCTGGAACCAAACTTTGATCCAGAGTTAGGAGATATTCCTAAAGAATTATCACTTTCCATATATGCACTCCGTGAAAAATTTTATGAAATTTTGGCATCGGAACATATGAGTCAAAGTGAAGTGCAAGAGGTGTTTGTTACATTTGATTTTTTACAATCTAAGTGGCCTATAGAGTGCTTTATCAGTGCGCTTGATTCGCAAGGTAAAAGAATTGAAGCTGTTGTAGGTTTCGATGGTAATTCAGTACGGAAAAAAGAGTACAAAAAAAGGGGTAACCACAATTTTAAACAATAGCTCAAATACATTATTGAGATGCTAGCCTAATTCAAAAAACTGCCCCAAAGGTGGGGGGTGGCTTTACGGTGTTTATCTGAACGATAGGTTTAAAAAACAAACATTCTCACTTGCTGATTAATAAACATATATTACACTCATGCCCATGAAAGAAACGTCAAAGAAAAAAAACCAAAAATTATTCTGGCAAGGTGCAAGGGATATAATTCCCTTGTTAATTGCGGCTGCACCCTTTGGTATTGTTTATGGTGCTTTGGCTCAAGCGAACGGACTTTCCGTGTTGGCTACTCTGGGCATGTCGCTGTTTGTGTTTGCAGGTTCTTCACAGTTTGTGGCAGTCACATTGGTGGGGATTGGCGCTGCATTACCCGTTATTCTACTCACAGTGTTTATTGTGAACCTCAGGCATTTATTGTATTCGATTAGTATGATGCCGTTGGTGGGTGGACTATCCCAAAAAATCCGTATGATTATGTCATTTTGGCTAACCGATGAATCTTATGCGACATTAAGCAAACGCCTGCTGGATGAGCCAAGTATGCCAATGTTTCATCGGTATTATTTGGGAGCAGCGTTTGCCATGTATTTTAATTGGCAATGTTGCACTTTACTGGGCATATTGATGGGACAACAACTGCCCGACCTGACAAAGTGGGGCTTGGACGTTGCGATGGTCGTTGCTTTCGTCGGTATTGTAGTACCTATTTTACACAATAAAGCACAATGGGCATGTGCAGGAACGGCTTTTATTTCTGCGCTATTAACCTTTACCTGGCCGCACCAAACAGGCTTATTATTTTCCTCCTTACTGGCAATCATCGTCGGGCTATTTCTATCTCGAGACACTTACATCACTGTTGATAATGAGGCTGCCGTGGCTAATGTCACGAATGACAACAGTGCCGCCACAGATAAGGTAATACCAGAAAAAGGGAGAGAAAAATGAACGAATGGCTATTAATTATCGGCATGATGGTGCTGACGTTTATTCCCCGATATTTACCCATCGCAATGGCAGGAAAATTCCGGATTCCACCTTTATTGGGTCGAGCCTTAGAATTTGTACCCATTGCCGTATTAACTGCAATTATTTCACAAACCAGTTTGGTTCATCACGGTAAACTGGACATTGCCTTGAGTAACCCGCATCTCTATGCCCTGATTGCCGCCATCGTAACGGCATGGTTAACCAAACACACTTTTAAAACAATCATGGTCGGTTTAATTGTCTATGCCATTGCCTTTGCTTTAATTTGAGGCATTTTTTAAGAATACGTGGCTACGTATTGTGTGGTGCGCCATATAAAAAAGTGCCCCAAAGGTGGGGGGTGGCTTTGTGAATGATTGTTGATTGATTAATGATTCTGATAGTTGTTTTTAGCTATTTTTGGTACTTTTAGTACAAGGTATACGCCTAATACGGTGATGGTAATTCCTATTAGGGCGAGTGCGCCTAGTGCTTCATCAAACAATAGCCATGCTTCTATTGCTGTGACGGGGGGTACTAGGTAGAAGTAGCTGGCAACTCTGGCAGTTTCTCCTTCGCGAATCATGTACATTAAGAGTAAAATGGCGGCAACTGATAAGCCACAGACTAGCCAACTAAATGCCATGATTAATTGAAACGACCAGATGACCTCGCGTGTTTCAAAGGTAAAAGCGAGTAATCCCATCCATACCGCTGTTGCCATGTATTGAAAGAAGGAGCCGCTGAGTAAGTCAACACCTGTACCAAAGCGTTTTTGGTATAAGGTTCCGATGGAAATGCCGACGAGGGCAATAAGTATTGCCACAAGGGCTTCGGGTTTTAATGACCAGTCACCAAGGTCTTTTCCTCCGATAAGTACCAGTGATACGCCGATTAATCCTAAAATTAAACCAAGTACTTGCAGGCTGGATAATGATTGGTTTAGCCAGATTCGTCCAATCAGTGCGGTAAGCAATGGTTGGAGGCCAACGATAATAGCGGCTATTCCTGCGGGCATCTCCCATTTGATAGCCGCAAAAACACCGCCTAAATAGGCCGCGTGTACTAATGAGCCAGTAACCATCTGGTGGAAGCCCTGTTTTGTGCTCGGTAACTTGGCTTTAAATAAGGCTATTAGTATCGTGAAGACTGCCAGTGTCAGCAGCATTCTTATAAATAGCATATTAAAAGGTTCTATATATGGCAGTCCGTATTTAGCTCCTATAAACCCTGTACTCCATAGCAAGACAAAGAGAAAGGGGATAAAAGGAATAATCCTAGTACGCAATGTGGTCATATAGGAATCCTGTGGTTAGAGGTAAAAAAGTAGAGTGAACGGAGTAAGGAGCTTAGTGTATCTGATAAATTGTCAAAACTGACCTTAAAAATAATGATTTTATTGGCTTGTACTTTCGGGCATGTACGAATAAAAGTCTGCTCGTGCAAAGCTCACTAATAAAAAGCCAATAATAAAAAATGATTTATTTGTCGTAAAACAGGCATAATCGGCGATTTATTATCTACGCAGTGAATGGTAACTTATGATGAATAATATGCGAGAAAGTATCCCTATTGTCACCATTGATGGCCCTGCAGGATCAGGAAAGGGAACGGTATCACAATTGATTGCAACTAAATTGGGTTGGAATTTATTGGATAGTGGGGCGTTATATCGCCTTGTTGGTCTGGCTGCTACAATAAGAGGTGTGGCGCTGGATGATGAGGCTGCGTTGAGTGCTGTCGCGCGTGACCTTGATGTCAGTTTTAATCAAAGTGACAAGGGTGGCGTTGAGGTTGTGCTTGATGGTAATGTGGTCACTCGTGATATTCGCACGGAAGAAGCGGGGAATACGGCATCTAAAGTAGCTGCGGTTGCGGGAGTAAGAAAGGCTTTGTTGGAGCGTCAAAGGGAATTTCAAACAGAGCCGGGGTTGGTTGCTGATGGCAGGGATGCGGGTACGGTTATTTTCCCTATGGCTAAAGTTAAGATTTTCCTTACCGCAAGCGCTGAAATACGTGCAGAACGGCGCTTTAATCAGTTGAAAGAACAAGGGATAAGTGCTAACCTGCGCGACCTAGTTCGTGATATAGAAGAGCGTGACGCTCGTGACACAAATCGTAAAGATGCGCCATTAGTTCCTGCGACAGATGCAATTATCATTGATACGAGTTCAATGAGTATTGATGACGTTGTAAATACTGTGATGGAAGCGATTAAAGAAGTTTACTAATCGCCAATCATAATGAGTAAAAAACTAGTGACTAATCAAGAATTAGCTAAACATATTAAAGAAATAGCGGTTCCTAAAAACCCGGTAGAATATATAGTCTACCTTTAAGAATTGCTATTTAATGAACACCTTATGTCTATTATTTTTTATTAGGCGAGGGTTTAATTTAACCGTATTAGTATGGGTTTACTAACGTATATATAGGTTTTTATACCATGAGTGAAAGTTTTGCGGAGTTATTTGAAGAAAGTCTAACGTACATCGAGATGACCCCTGGGTCGTTGATTACGGCGACTATTGTAGACGTAACTCCAGATTTTGTAACAGTCAGTGCCGGCCTTAAATCAGAAGGCGTTATTCCAGCAGAACAATTTAAAAACGAAGCAGGCGAGTTAGTTGCTGAAGTTGGGGATATTGTTGAGGTTGCACTAGAAAGTGTTGAAGATGGATTTGGCGAAACCAAATTATCTCGCGAGAAAGCCCGCCGTTTACGTGCGTGGGAAATTCTTGATGAAGCACTTACTAACGATGAAATTATTACCGGTGTGATTACAGGCAAGGTTAAAGGTGGATTCACCGTTGAGCTTGGCGATATTCGTGCCTTCCTTCCTGGTTCATTAGTCGATGTGCGTCCAGTTCGTGACACATCATACCTTGAGGGTAAAGAGCTAGAATTCAAACTTATTAAGCTTGATCAGAAACGTAACAATGTTGTTGTTTCTCGTCGTGCAGTGGTTGAAGATGAGTACAGTGTTGAGCGTGAAGCACTACTTGAAAGCATTGAAGAAGGTAAGCAAATCAAAGGTATTGTTAAGAACCTTACAGATTACGGTGCGTTTATCGATCTTGGTGGTATTGACGGTCTATTACATATCACAGATATGGCGTGGAAACGTGTTAAGCATCCATCAGAAGTTCTTGAAATTGGTTCTGAAATTGACGTATTGGTTCTTAAATTCGACAAAGAAAAGAGCCGTGTTTCACTTGGTCTTAAGCAAATGGGTGAAGATCCATGGCAAGATCTTGTACGTCGTTACCCTGTTAACACTGTACTTACAGGAAAAGTTAGCAATCTTACAGATTACGGTTGTTTCGTTGAAATTGAAGATGGTGTTGAAGGACTTGTACACGTATCTGAAATGGATTGGACTAACAAAAATGTTAATCCTGCTAAGGTTGTAACACTGGGTGATGAAGTTGAAGTAATGATCCTTGAGATTGATGCGGATCGTCGTCGTATTTCTTTAGGTATGAAACAGTGTAAAGCGAATCCTTGGGATGAGTTTGCTAAGACAGCAACCAAAGGCGATAAAGTTAAAGGTGTTATCAAGTCGATTACTGACTTTGGTATCTTTATCGGTCTTGACGGTGGAATTGATGGTTTAGTTCACTTATCTGATATTTCCTGGAATGTTCCAGGTGAAGAAGCAGTACGTGATTACAAGAAAGGCGATGAAGTTGAAGCAACGATTCTTGCAATAGACCCAGAGCGTGAGCGTATTTCTCTTGGTATTAAGCAGATGGATCAAGATCCATTCTCACTATTTGTTGCAGCTAACGAGAAAGGTAGTATCGTAAAAGGTACTGTAACTGAAGTGACGGCGAAGATGGTTAAGGTTGATCTTGGTGAAAATATTGAAGGTGTACTACGTGCATCAGAAATATCACGTGATCGTATCGAAGATGCATCAACAGTATTAAGCGTTGGCGATGAAGTAGAAGCTAAATTCATGGGTGTAGATCGTAAGACTCGTGCAATTAACCTTTCTATCAAAGCGAAAGACTACGCTGAAGAAGCAGAAGTAATGAAAGAATACAGCTCTGCTTCAGCAACTACTGGTACTTTGGGTGATATATTCAAAGAGCAGTTAGATAAGTAAATAGCTAATTTTTAGTTTATTTGCTAAAGGTCAGGAAAAAGCCAATTATGTTTATGCATAATTGGCTTTTTTTATGGTATTTCAGTTGCTTATTCAATTTGCTATACTATTATGTAAGGCATTATCATTAGTAGAGATCTTTGTGCAAAGACTATTTCGACATGCGCTTCCGGCAAACATCTCTAATAATAAAATAACATTTTCTGTTTATAAATAGATCGTCTGAAATGCAGGGAGAGCATAAATGACCAAATCAGAAATAATAAATATACTTGCGAGAAAACAAAGTCACTTAAGTAGTAAAGATATAGAGCTATCGGTAAAGATTTTATTAGATCAGATTAGCGATACCTTAACCTCTGGAGAAAGAATTGAGATTAGAGGTTTTGGGAGTTTTTCTTTACATCACAGAACCGCTAGAAAAGGACGTAATCCTAAGACAGGAGAACAAGTTCTGTTATCACCAAAGTATGTACCACACTTTAAACCCGGCAAAGAAATGCGTGAACGTGTTAATGAGAGTAAGGATAATTTTCCTATTCAGGATTAACATAATAAGGCCTTTAACAGGAAGAGTCTATTGGATAAAAATGTCTTGAGTTCCCCAGTTTTTCTTTAAAAAATGGGTCGTGGTGCTGCTATTTTCCATCCTTTATGAAACATCTGAAGAAATCACATTCATTTTTCTTTTATAGTACAAATATTAGTTTAAGTATTTTTTGCAGTAAAAGACTACTGTCATGAAAAAGTTGGATATAGTAAATGGTAGAGATACTCTTCTTATTGCTTCCGCTTGCTTTTTATTCGGGCTGGAGAGCCGCTCGAAAAAGCCTGCAAAGTAATCAAAAAAAGAAAGCACAACTTTCTGATAGCTTTGTAAAGGGCGTCAATTTCCTTCTTAGCGAAGAGCCAGATAAAGCACTGGAAGTATTTCTCAATTATCCTGATATTGATGAATATACGGCCGAGACATTTCAACTTTTAGGTAATTTATTTAGAGATCGGGGTGAGGTTGATAGAGCTCTGCGTGTTCATCAAAACGTGATTGCACGCTCTAATTTAAATGCCAAACAAAAACAAAAAGCAATGTTTGCCTTAGGGCAGGATTTTTTTGCTGCTGGTATGCTTGATCGTTCGGAAAGTGTCTTTCAAGAATTACTTGAAAGTAATACTAAATGGATTTCTAAAGCTGAAATATGTTCATCCTTAAGAGTTATTTATGAGCAAACACAAGAGTGGCAAAAAGCCGTTGATGCGACGACTTGTGTTAAGAAAAATACAAAGGCAACGGATACTTCAAGTAATGGTATCAACAATGATAGTTTAATTTCTCATTATTATTGTGAGCTGGCTGTTTTAGCTCTTGAAGAAGGAAATATGCACGAGGTAGATGGGTATATTGCAAAAGCTAAAAAAGCATATAAAGCTTCTACCCGTTTAATGACTCTCCAAGGCAACGCTGCGTTACATCAAAAACAGTATAAACAGGCGTTGAAATATTATTTAAAAGCAGTAGAAGCGGATAGTCGTTTGTTGAATATGCTGTTTAGCAAGATTGAGGAAACGGCTAATCGAACGGGAGAGCTGCCTTTTGTTCAGGCATCATTATTAAAGCTGTTTAAAAAGAGTAAAGATAAGACCATCTTTGAAGCCATTTTGTTTTTGGCAACGAAATATAAGTTAACTGATAATGTAGATGATCTGATCACTCAGACGCTTTCCAAAGAAAAGCTGAATATAAACTCAATTTATAAAGCATCAGAGTATATAAGAACAGAAGGTAAGGGGCTTGAACTTGAAACAGGCATGCAGCTTATAAATCAATCATTGGGAAATTATTTAAAAGATGTTCCGGCATTTTGTTGTGAGCATTGTGGGTATAAGATGCATGATTATTTGTGGCGTTGTCCTGCGTGTCATCGCTGGGATACGGTGGAGCGTACATAACGTAAAAACAGCTATATCTGATAAGAAATGGATAGGCAGCAGTTTTTAGCTGAACTTAGATAAAAGCTGGTAAGAGCTGATAAAAGCACGTTAAGAGGCATGAGATGAAACATGCCTGTCTAATATGGCTGTGCTTACGTGGTTACTTTGATTGAATAAAATCCCGTAGACGCTCCGCACCTTCGATACATTCTTCAATAGTAGCAACCAAGGCCATTCGTATTCTATTTTCACCAGGGTTGATACCATTAGCACTTCTCGCTAAATAACGTCCGGGAACAACTTTGAGGTGTTGCTGGGCATATATTTCACGTGTAAAAATTTCGTCATCCATGTTTATATCAGGCCATAAGTAAAAGCCGGCTTCTGGCTTATTTACGTCAATAACCTCACTTAAAATATCCAGCACAGCATCAAATTTTAGACGATATTGGTCTCTATTTTCTCTAACGTGGTTTTCATCATTCCATGCGGCGATGCTCGCCATTTGAATGGGTGGTGACATTGCACAGCCATGATAAGTACGAAATAATAAAAATTTCTTTAATATCTCGGCATCACCTGCAACAAAACCAGAGCGCAATCCCGGTGCATTGGAACGCTTAGAAAGGCTATGGAAAACCACGCACCGTTTAAAATCATGGTTGCCTATTTTGTTTGCAACCTCCAGCAATCCTACGGGTGGTTTTGATTCATCAAAATATATTTCTGAATAGCATTCGTCACTTGCAATAATAAAGTCATGCTTTTCAGCTAGGCCAATCAAGTATTCTATCTGCTGGGAATCAATAACAGCGCCTGTTGGGTTTCCCGGGCTACATAAATAAAGTAGCTGACAATCATCCCATTGTGCTGCTGTAACCGCTGTAAAATCAGGAGAAAAATGTGTTTCTTTAGTACATGGCAGAAAGACAGGGGTAGCTCCTGCAAGAAAAGCAGCACCTTCATAGATTTGGTAAAACGGGTTTGGCATCAAAATGGAGGCATTGGGTTTAGTTGCATCAACGACCGCTTGAGCAAAAGCAAATAAAGCCTCACGTGTACCATTAACAGGAATAATATGCCTATCTTCTGTTAAATGACTGTGTTCTAGATGAAAGCGTTGAATCAACCAGTTTCTAATCGACTCTCTCAATTCTGTTGAACCAGCGGTAAGTGGGTAATGTGAGAAGCCAGCTAGATTTTGTTGGACAGCATCCAAAATAAATTCGGGTGTTTTATGTTTTGGTTCGCCAATAGCGAAGGAAATAAGCTCTTTAGTGGCTGGTTCTACCCCCTCGTAGAGTGCTGCAATTTTTTGAAACGGGTAGGGGTGTAATTTATTTAGATTCGGATTCATTGCAAACTATCTAGATGGTTGATTAGAACCAATAGTATATGACTAGATGACGGATTACTAAATAAAATAAATAATAAAAAAGTGCCTATAAGTGGGGGGGTGGGTTGAATGGATAAATATGCTATTTAGATGATGGTAGTGCCTTTATTGACTGTCTTTTTTCTCGATTGGCGATTAGGAATGAGGATATTCCGGCAAGTATTAAGGTGATCAATCCAAAGATACTTAAGCGGTCGGGCCAAGTGTTAAATACAACGATGCTGAAGAAGACTGCGGCGACGAGTTGGGTGTAGATAAAAGGGGCAATGACACTTGCGGGTAATTTATGACTGGCTTCTATAATCAGTAAGTTGCCTATCGCTGAACAAAGGGAGCTGACTAAGATTAATAAAGATAGTTTTAGATTGAGGTCTGGTATTTGTGTGATGCCAAAAGGAGCTAATACTAGGCTGCCAATAATGAGTGTGGAAATTAAGATCAAGCGGGGTCTAAATGTACCTGCTAACCAGCGGTTGGTGACGAGGTAAAAACCATAAAATACGCCAGCAAGTACGGCATAACTCATACCTGTACTCATATTAAAACTGGGTTTAATGACGAGTAATGCTCCTCCAAATCCAACAAAGAGAAGAATAGATCGTATTATGGTGATGGACTCTTTTAAGAAAATAGCAGCAATAAAATACGATAATATTGGCCCGATAAAGAATGCTCCAAATGCATTGGCAATAGATTCCGTTTTAACGGCAGTGAGTATCGAGGAAACGGCTACGATAAAGAATGCGGCACGAATGAGCAGCCGCCAATCTAAAAAATAACGCACGTCTGAAAGTTGCAGCCCGCAAAAAGGAAGTAAACATAAAGCGCCCAGAAAAAAACGCGCCCAAGCAACATAAATAGGTGCAACACCTTGTTGCATAGCGAGTTTACCCGCAGTATCACCCAAGGGTATGAGTGTCATCGCGAGTAATAACATGGCGACAAAGAGCAGTTTATTCTGTGAGACCATTGAGTCGTTTGATTCCATTTATGTATTTAAAACATCTTGCTGATGTTCTGAGCTTTTATAGCGAGTAAAAAAAGGTCTGAAAGTAGGGGGGTGGCTATGGCTTGCTACCCCCTTCGCATGCGGGTGAGTCGGCTACTTTACCTGATTTTTCAAAGTATTCATCGGGTGTCATGGTGTGCAATGCTAATGCATGTATTTGTTGCAACTCATCAGCCAAGGCAGCATTAATCATGCGGTGTCGCGCAATTAGCATTTTTCCGTTAAAGACATCGCTGACGGCAATTACCTTGAAGTGTGACTCAGTTGCGGGACCGCTATGCATATGGCTTTCGTTAATAACATCTAAAAACTCGGGAGCAAGTGCTTTATTCAATTTTTCTTCAATAATCTGTTGCATATTCATCGTAATGGCTCTGTATTTGTATCGCTGTGAGTATGGCTTGCTATTATGTGACTTGGGTAATTTTTCGCAAGGGGATTTTGCAAAGCCTTTTAGGATAACGTTGAGATACTCTGGTTCTTTGGTGGAGACAGCATGCGCCCGAAGATTGTGCCTGAATATAAAAGATTTATTCATTTACGTTACTCAATAGCCATGTATTTTGTCATTTGCTTGGGAATCTTGTCTTTATCCCATGCTTGAAACGCCCATTGCCATAGTTTATCGAGTGAATCAAAATGTGAGCTTGGAGGGGGGTGTTGCCCTAGAAAATCAAGCACAGCGATTAATTGTTTTATTTTTTTCTGTGTTGAATGAGCAGAGCCACTTTCTATCGACAATGCGGGTGATTGGTTTTGTTTGCTGAGCTTTTTTCCATTTGCGCTGACTGCTGTGGGAAAATGTAAATATTCTGGTTGCGGGTAGCCCAGTAAGCGCTGTAAATATATTTGGCGCGGGGTATTATCTAAAATATCAGAGCCACGTACGACTTGATTAATGCCTTGCAATGCATCATCTACCACAACTGCCAGTTGATAGGCATATAGACCATCGTTACGTTTTAAGACAAAGTCACCCACGTCTTTTTCTATCTGCTGACAAAAAGTTTCAGGCTGACATAGGTCTTGAAAACAGATGATGTCATTTGTTGTTTTCACTCGAATACTGGGGTGTTTATTATCAGGGTTATTTAGTCCGTTCCTACAAATACCAGGATAGATGTAGCCGTAAGTATTTGTCGTTGTGGTGGCAGATAAGGATTGCAAGTAGCTACGTGTGCAACTACAGGGATAAATATGACCTGCAAGAGTATCTAATGCCGTTTGATATAGTTCATTCCGCTCACTTTGATAGAGAATGTCTCCATCCCATATAAAGCCAAAGGCCTTCAGTGTGGCTATAATGGATTGGGTTGCGCCTGCTTGTTTTCGTTGAGTATCGACATCTTCGATGCGCAATAGCCATGTTCCTTGTGGGTGCTGTTTTGCCGCTAAATAACTGGCCGTTGCTGCGACTAGCGAGCCAAAGTGAAGTGATCCCGTTGGTGATGGTGCAAACCTACCTATGGGTGGGTGAGTAGCTTGGTGAGTAGGTGAGTGAGTCGATGGATGAGAAGGTGAATGCATATTTTTATCAGTCTGGGTTTACACACTTATCAGTGAACATTAGATCATGCTGTTATTAAACACAATTTATTAGAGAGAGTATTTTATTAGAGATAACATCAATGTCTGCTAAGTACAACTCAAGTCAAAAAACGGCGCATAAGTAGGGGGTGGGTTATTTGTCTTATGAATAATATTGCTTAATTGCGCGACCAATTTTTTCTAGTGTTTTGCTGAATATTGCGTCGTCTTCTTGAAGTAGGGTCATACGGAAGCCAGTTACATTAGAGCTGAACCCTGTTAGTGGTACGACGCAGACGCCTTCTGCACCCATGAGTTCGTAGGCGAATTGGAAGTCGCTATATTTTGAGTGATTTTCAGGACTTTTTTCAAGCTCATCAAGAAATAGGCGGACTTGTTTATTGACTGAGTCGAGTGTTTTTCTGGGTAAGTCTTTTAATTCAACGACTAGATAGAAAACCCCTTTGGGTTTATTCACACGTACCTGAGGGATTTTACTAAAAAACGCACAGGCCTCGTTGGCACGTTGTTCGTATTTACGAATACGTGTTTTCAGGTAGTGTGCATATTCGGGGTGTTCGTATAGGTGTGGCAGCACGATTTGGGGTAGGGTTGTTGAGCACACTTCGAGCATTTTGGTTAGCAGGATTATTTCAATAAAGCCTTTGAAGTTATCATCTTTTTCAGCATTGTATACTTCAATCCAGCCACACCGGGAACCGGGCCAAGGGACATCCTTGCTGATTCCTTTCATGCTAATGCCGGGTACGTCTTCTATAATTTCGTGGAGCAGGGTAGTTTTGACCTTGTCGAATGTCATGTGATGATAGATTTCATCAAAAATCAAAAAGCAGTCGTATTTTTTGGCAATCGCGACAATTTTTTCCAGCGTTTCACGTTGGTAGACACTGCCTGTTGGGTTGTTGGGATTAATAACCAGAATGCCGACGACATTGTCGTTGTATTTTACCTTGTTTTCTATTTCTTCTACATCCGGTTCCCAATCCTTATTCGGGTCTAATGCGTAATTGATGAAAGAACAGCCTGCGTGTATGGCTTCTGCGGTGGCGTGTGAAGGATAAGTGGGCGAGGGGACTAATACACGTGTTTCTTTGGGTAAATTATTCATTACCTTATTGATTGCTTCACCTAAGCCGTTGAAGAATAAAATATCTTCTACGGTGCATTTCTTTTTATCGGAGAAGTGTTCAAGTACGTATTCACGCGCTGCTAAAGCTCCCTTGGTTTCGGTGTAGGCAAAGCTTCTATCCGTTGCGACTTGTTCTTGAATGATATTGTGCATCCATTTAGGAACGGGTTCTCCTGCGGCGACGGGATCACCGATATTTTCCCAAATCATGGAAAACTCCCCCAGTTTTTCGAGTTCTTTGCCGATGATAACAACTTCACGGATGGGGTAGCTTAAAAGGGCGCTGTCAGCACGTAATAGATTCTGTCGCACGATAGTTTTTGTCTAGATGAGTTAAAAAAGGTAGTGCCGATCATAGCAAATTACTGGCCTAGAGTGGTTACTTTTAGTGATTAATCATGATCAGCTTTGAAAGAATTGGCTATTTTTTGTTCAGCGTGGATTCGTTTAGTGTTTGCTACAGTCACTTAAAATAATCACTAAAAGAAGGCTTTGCAAAACCACCTGCGTGAGCCAATTTCTGCATTGCGCGGTACTCGAAATGCTCATCTACTCTGTGTAAATGTGTAAATTCCATTTTCTGTGCGCCGTTCGCCCTGAAATTGATGTGCTCGGTAGGTTTATCAAAGCTTTCTAAAACAGTCGCTAAGTTATTAAAATAAATATAAAGCAGTGTCATTTTATGTTCGTATTCTCTAATCCAGCACAGAAAATTTTAAAGTCTTCAAGCACCTTATATGTAGTGGCATTTACTGCCCTTCTATTCATTATTCTGTTTCCAAAAATGATTCATCATTTTATCTTGCTTATTGGTGCAAGCATGGTGTTTTATTCTTTAACGATGTTAAGGCGTTATGGTGAATTACAAAATTGGCGATTGGAAAAAGCAAAGATTGAAACACTGCGTGAAATGACGGATGAACAAGTACAGAGGAATTCTGGCACCTGTAACTATTTTTACCCTGAAATAACATACCATTATCATGTAAATGGGCATCGTTACACCAGTAAAACAGTCTCTTTAGAAAGGCAGAATATTTGGTGTGCTGAAGAAAACGTTTGGGGTGAGCCACTAACAGAAAATGACAAATGGTGGTCTGCTTTAAAAGTGGGGTATGAATTATCTGCTTATGTAAACCCTAAGCACCCTGAGCAGTCTGTATTAATTAAGAACTTGAGTGATTCTCGTCGTTCTTACCATGTGGCGATTTTATCGGGCGGTATATTGATTTGTTTTTTATGGGGCTTGGTCACCTTGCTATTGAATATTTAATAGAAGGTTTTGCAACTGCTCAGATGTTCTGCCAGATTATCATCTCTTTTCGGGCAATGGTCTCATTTTATTAAATTTTGGTAATCTCACTTGTAAATAGGGTAAATCGACTGCATATTATCATCAGCTTATATGCTTTATGGGTGAGCTGGATTCGTTCTTACTTTCCGTGAACGTCCTTCAATTGATAAGCACTTATTGACAGACTTTTTATTAAAAGAGAGACACATACATTATGAAACGAGTATTTTTACTGCTAGCCACTAACTTCGCCATTATTGCGGTGTTAGGACTTGTTTGGAATATTCTAGATGCCACGTTTGGTATTTCAGGAAAAATGGCAGAAATGGGGTTACCCACACAGTTTGGTTATATTGCGGTTATGTCCATTGTATTAGGCTTTGCCGGCTCTTTTATTAGTTTAATGATGTCAAAAGGTGCGGCAATTAAAAGTATGGGTGTTCAATTAATTGAACATCCAACATCAAGACAAGAGCGCTGGTTATTTGATGTGGTTAAACGTCAGGCAGATAAGGTCGGTATTGATATGCCTGATGTGGGCATTTTTCATACTGCTGAGCCAAATGCATTTGCTACAGGCGCACGTAAAAATAATGCATTAATTGCTGTGAGTACGGGCTTGCTGGATCACATGACGGCTGATGAAGTTGAGGCTGTATTGGGTCATGAAATGGCTCATGTGGCAAATGGCGATATGGTTACGCAAACTTTGTTACAGGGCGTGATGAATACTTTTGTGATTTTCTTCTCACGGGTTATTGCACATGTGGTTAATTCTGTCCTTTCTGGAAATAGAGATAATCAGGGTTCGAGTTATGGTGCGACCTATTTTATCGTGTCGATGGTGGCTCAGGTATTACTTGGTTTTCTTGCAAGTATGATTGTGATGTGGTTTTCACGTTATAGAGAATTTCATGCCGATAAAGGCGGAGCAGACTTGGCAGGACGCGCAAAAATGATTGCTGCTTTACGTAAACTTCAGCAGGTGAACCAACCCCATGATTTGCCCGGTGAAATGGCTGCATTTGGTATTGCGGGTGGCCTCGGCGATGGCATGAAAAAGTTATTCATGACGCATCCGCCATTAGAAGAGCGCATAGCAGCATTGGAAAAAGCACGCTACTAAGCGAAAAATTATACTATCCCAATGTAACTACTTATATAGCCACCCCCCTACTTATACGCATTTTTTTATAGGAGACCTTTATATGATGCGAGGGAGCAAACATCCTCCCGATATAGGGTAATTGAGTTTTAGCCAATGAAACACCATTCTTCACCATTATCATAATTAAAAGAGAGAAACGTCATGCACGAAATTATCTGCCCGCACTGTCATAAAGCCTTCAAAATTGATGAAGCTGGTTATGCAGAGATTTTAAAACAAGTGCGTGATAGCGAGTTTGAGCAACAGTTGCACGAACGCCTTGAACTGGCGGAGAAAGATAAACAAACGGCATTGGAACTTGAAAAAATAGCAGCCAAGAATGCAATACAAAAGACAGTCTCAGTCAAGGATAATGAAATTCAGTCATTAAAAGCTAAGTTAGAAGCGGGTGAAATGACAAAGAAACTGGCAGTGACCGAAGCACTGAGTCAGGTCGAAAAAGAAAAACTGGCCTTGGCTAATGAGCTGGAACAGATAAAACGCGATAAACAAGCCGCCTCAGAATCTGCCAATTTGAAGTTGGAAACAGAGCTGGAAAAAACAGCATTAAGTAAAGACAAAGAAATAGAAGCATTAAAAGCCCAACTTAATATCACACAGATGGAACAGAAAGTTGCCATCAAGGATGCCCTAAATACCGTTGAAAAAGAGCGAGATGAATTAAAACGAGGGCTTGAAAAAGCAGCGCTGGAAAAGCAACTGGCGGAGAAATCTTTAAAAGATAAATACGAAACACAAATCAAAGATCGTGATGATGCGATTGAGCGTCTTAGAGATATGAAGGCTCGCCTATCAACCAAAATGGTGGGTGAAACACTTGAACAACATTGTGATACCGAGTTTAACCGTATTCGTGCAACCGCATTTCCAAGAGCCTATTTTGAAAAAGATAATGATGCTCGTACCGGCAGTAAAGGGGATTATATTTTTCGTGATTCTAACGAGGAAGGCACGGAAATCATTTCAATTATGTTTGAAATGAAGAATGAAACCGACACCACGACAACGAAGAAAAAGAACGAAGATTTTCTTAAAGAATTGGATAAAGACCGACGAGAAAAAAACTGTGAATATGCTGTGCTAGTGTCTTTACTAGAGCCAGAAAGTGAGCTTTACAATGCGGGTATTGTCGATATGTTTCATCGCTATCCGAAAATGTATGTAATTCGCCCACAGTTTTTTATCCCCATAATTACGCTATTACGTAATGCGGCAATGAAGTCACTGGAATACAAAGCAGAACTTGCGCTGATGAGAGCACAAAATGTCGATATCACTAATTTTGAAAAGGATTTGGATGCCTTTAAGAATGCCTTTGCCAAGAATTACGATCTCGCCTCACGAAAATTTAAAACAGCCATTGATGAAATTGACAAATCTATCGACCATTTACAGAAAACAAAAGACGCTTTACTGGGCACAGACCGCAACCTGAGGCTTGCTAATAACAAAGCCCAGGATGTCACCATAAAAAAACTCGCACGACGCAATCCCACGATGAAAGCCAAGTTTGATGAGCTAGATAAGGACTAGAAGGCTTTGTAAAGCCTTCGATAAATCTTCAGCAATAGGTAAATATACGCTGAATCTATTGATTTTTATCAAAATAAGCACCTCATTGCAAGCGGACGGGGTATTGTCAGAATACTGTTACGTTGGTCATTCTCATGAGGCATTGTGTGCTCCTATCCATCGTTGCTTCTTAAGATGAAGAGACTTCTTGAAAACGTCTCAGGCACTTAACTTTTTGATAAATATAACGAATGGTGTGAGTTTTATGAACGTATTGACTTATTTAGAGATGATACGCCCCAAGGGGGGGGAATAAAATTCTAAGGGATGTAAACTTATTTACCTGCTTATTATCTACTTATCTCTACTTACTGCAAATACAATAATGAGCTAAATATTTCTAAGGTCATTGTAAGTGGTGTCTTTTACTTCTTCGCTAACAATGTGTGTTTGTGTGAGTGATACAAAGGGTAGTGTACCCAAGCTTTTTCCAAGAAATTCACGGTATTGCTGAATATCACTGAAACGGAGTTTCAATAGATAGTCGAAGCCTCCAGCAATCATGTGGCATTCTAAGATTTCTGAATAATTTCTTACTCTGTCGGCAAACTGTTTAAATACTTCGTTGTTGGTTTTTTCGAGTGTGACTTCCATAAACACGAGTAAGGAGGTGTTTGTTTTAATGGGGCAGATAATGGCATGATACCCTTGGATAACCTTTGCATTTTCAAGTCGTTTTACTCTTTCAAGACAAGGTGTGGGGCTTAGATTTATACGTTTAGATAATTCGATATTTGAAATACGTGCATTATTTTGTAGTTCTTCCAGAATGCGTTTATCGATGGCATCTAATGAGAGTTTTTTATTTTTTTCATTCACGGTCTTCTATCCTGTAGATTAATAATAAATGGCGTATTTGTCCTTAATGATAGGATGGTAGGGGTTTTTTGTGTCAACAAAGTTCAAATTAAAGTATATTAACTAGCAACTATATCACTTGATTTACTTGGAAAGTAAGTACTCACCCCCCTACTTATAAGCACTTTTTTTATTGTGCTATTCTTTCATGTAAAGGTCTTTTTATTAAATAGGTGTATCTCTTGTTAACTACTGAAAATTTGACTACGGAAGATTTAAGTACAGAAAAATTTTCTCCAAAACATTTTGGGTTTTTGGCGATGCCAGGTTTTTCTTTGGTTGCCTATGCTACTGCGATTGATACCCTAAGAATTGCGAATCGACTAGAAGGTCGGGAGCTTTATACGTGGGAGACCATTACACCTAAAGATGAGTTAGTTATGGCGAGTAATGGTTTGGAAGTAAAGCCTAATCGCTTTTATAAAGATACGGATGAATATGATGTGTTGTTTGTTTGTGGGGGCGTAAAAATAAGCACCACATGGTCAGAAGCAATAGGTAAATATTTACGTTATCAGGATAAAAGAGGTGTTGTATTGGGTGCATTGTGTACTGGTACATATATCCTGGCCAAGGCAGGCTTACTTGATGGTTATCGTTGTACTTTGCACTGGGAAAATATTGCTTCCATGCGTGAAGAGTTTCCTCATTTAAATATTAGTGATGATATTTATGAGGTTGATCGTAATCGTTACACCTGTGCGGGTGGTACGACTCCTTTTGATATGATGCATCACTTAATTGCACGGCAATATGGAAGGAAGCTAGCCGCATCCATTAGTGAAACTATATTGGTTGATCATGTGCGTAATATGTCGGATAGGCAACGTATTCCATTAAGACAACAGATTGGTACGAGTCAACCAAAGTTGACTGAAGCCGTTATGTTAATGGAGGCAAATATTGAAGACCCTTTAACCCCTGATGAATTGTCCAGTTTGGTGAGTATCTCAAGACGACAATTAGAACGTTTGTTCCGTAGCTATTTAAATTGTACACCCACTCAATACTATCTTGGTTTACGATTACGTAATGCAAGAAGGCTATTGTTACAGACGGAAAAAGCTATTATTGATATATCGTTAGTTTGTGGCTTTTCGTCTGCCCCTCATTTCAGTAAATGTTATCGTGATATGTTTGGTTTGCCGCCGCGTGATGAGCGACGTCTTCTTCTCAAGCGCGATGAGTCTGTCGATGCTTCTTCTTCGACAGGCAGTGAAACAAGCTGAGATAGGTGCTTAAAAGTATCTATTTTGTGTGGGATTGCCATGGCATTGACGAAATAATCCTGAAAACTGGCTTCGGTAGCTGTTTCTATTTTTTCCATGCGCAGTACTTCATCTTCTATTTCGCGACGACCAGCCAGATTTGTTAGTGCAATTCTGGCACCTGTTCCCGCAGCGTTACCCACGGAGTGAACCTGATCAAGAGGACAGTCTGGAATCATTCCTAAAAGCATTGCATATTTGGGGTCTATGTGTGCACCAAAAGCACCGGCAAAACAAATTTTTTCAATCTGTTTAATATGAATTTTATCCATCAATAGCTGAATACTTGCGTATAGTGTGCCTTTTGCAAGTTGAATTGCACGAATATCATTTTGGGTTATGAGTACACCTGTTTTAGATTTGGCATCCCCCTTATTATTTTTGTTTCCAACCATTCGATAAGCCCACGTTTTACCATTGTTAACAATTCGAGGGGAGAGACTGGCTTTTTCTCCATTGATAACACCATCGGTTGTGACAATACCTGCAAGGTACATGGTCGCTATGGCTTCTATGATTCCTGAACCACAGATACCTGTGACTCCGGTTTCACCAATTGCCTCATCAAACCCAGCTTCATCTGACCAGATATCAACACCAATAACTTTGTAACGTGGCTCAAGCGTAGCAGGGTCAATTCTTACTCGCTCGATGGCCCCTGGTGCAGCACGTTGACCATTATGTATTTGTGCTCCTTCAAATGCAGGCCCTGTAGGTGATGAGGCTGCTACTAATTTTTTACTGTTACCGAGAATAATTTCCGCATTCGTTCCCACGTCAATAATGAGTGTCATTTCATCATTCTTATATGGTTTTTCAGAAAGTGCTACAGCAGCAGCATCTGCACCAACATGGCCAGCAATACACGGTGGCATATAAACTTGCGCCCCAGATGCTAAACGAAGTCCCAGCTCTCTGGCTGGTAAAGTAATAGATGCTTGAGTGGCAAGGGCAAAAGGCGCCCCACCTAATTCAACAGGATCTATTCCCAAGAAGAGGTGGTGCATCACAGGATTGCCAACGAATGTAGCATCCAGTATCAAGTCTTTTGTAATTAAACTGTTATCATCAGACGGCTTGGGTGTGTTTGCGTCACTTAGCAGTTGATCAATTAGCTGATTAATGCCTTCTCTGACAGCGGCTGTCATTTTAAGATCACCACCCGGGTTCATCATCGAGTATGAAACGCGACTCATTAGGTCTTCGCCATATTGAATCTGTGGATTCATAATTCCACTTGATGCCAGCACATCACCTGTGATCAAGTCGCAGAGATGACCCGCGATAGTAGTCGAGCCGAGGTCAACAGCTAACCCGTAGATTCTTTGTTGTTTTCCAGGCCAAATTGCGGTGATGCGTTGGTTTTCGTAAATTGCTACGGTAACTGTCCATTTACCTTTGCGTAGTGCAGGTTGCAGGTCGCGTAATAGATGCGTTTCGACGGAAAGATCGGTTAGACCAGCTTCAAATTCAATCGCATCTTTAAGTCGTTCTAAATCCCCTGTGGGTGAATGTAAGTTGGGCTCTTCTACATCTAGTGTGATTAATTTAACAGCGGGTTTATTTTCTACGTCTAGGACGGTGGCTTCTTTACGAATAACTTGTTGATGTGTTTGGCTTTCTGCGGGAACATCAATGACAATATCCCCTTGTATTTTAGCGCTACAGCTTAGGCGATACCCCAGTTCAAGATCCGCTTCGCTAATGCGTTCTCTCTCGGCAGATGTAATAGGGGAGAGGTGTGTGGGTTCTGATGTAATCTGATGTTTAGAAAATGAGCCAATGTTGAGTTTGACTTTGCATCGAGTGCATAAGCCATTACCGCCACAGAGTGAGGCAATATCGGCGCCCAATTCACGAGCAGCAGATAATATGTCTGTGCCCTCTTGAATATCACCGCGGATACCAGAGGGGGTAAATACGACTTTAAAGGTATTCATGCGTTAGGCTCGTTATTCTTTTTCAGTATCTAAAGTGGGTATTTTACTGTAATCACTTGCATCTTCAGTATGAATATTTCCGATGGTTTGCAAGTGAGTGGGTGGATCTAAGGTGCCTGCACTAATACTCATTTGATTATCTTTATTGTTATCCCAGAAGAGATTGCCACCACAGATTGTACAGAAGCCTTTATAAGCTCCTGATGAGCATTTGTACCACTTTAACGTTTTTTTTGAAGTGATGATTAAGTGATCTTTGTTTACTCTTGTTGCGGCTACATGGTGCCCACTTGTTTTACGACATTCAGAGCAAAAACAATTGACGACATCACGCGCAGGCCCATCGATTTTATAAGTAACGCCAGCGCACAGGCAGCTTCCAGTTAAGTGGGCGTTATCTTTGCGCTTAATAGTTAAGATATCTAGCATAATACGTTTATCCTTTACGACGGCGACGTTTTCTACGTTCGCGTGTTCCTTCTGTAGTAGGCTCGCGGTAGTTTGATAACCAATTTGCACATTAGCATTATTCAGTATCAGGTCGTAAGCCTTTGTTTCTAACGATGATGTCTAATTTCTCATCGCTAAATTCTGTTTCTATTTGATTTGCGATTATTTCAACAAGTTCGTTGATATCACCTTCTTTTCTCGTTGTTTCACGTCTCCAGTCTTCCAGATAGGCATCACTATCAATTTTTTTAGCACGCATCGCGGCGCGATCAATAGCTTCCTGAAAACGGGCGGGTAAGAGTTTTTTTGCACGTTTTCGCCCTTCTTGAACGGTAACTTGTGAAGGTATATCACGCCAATAAATAATTACAACTTTGACCATTTTATTTGTCACTACGTAGTTTCCTCCACTGGAATCTTATTGCTAAGGTTTTCGATATTAATAACCTGTTGTGATATTTGTTTTAGTTCATCTTCCATTTCACCGTAACCTGTGAATAGCCTTTCGTAGGTTAAGCCAAGACGAGAGGCGTATTCTTTTGCTTTTCTGTCTAATTCCGGGTTTTCTGTCTGAGCTAAAAATAGGAGTTTTTTATAGTTGCCAAAATACATTTCAAGTAACTCGGGCTTACGATCCAGTCCTAATTCCTTCCAGACATAGGTTTCAAAGTGCTGGGTAAGGAAGTCAGTTAGGTAGAATGTACCAATTTCTGCTTCATGTAGTTCATTGAATACATCATGACCAGCGAAAAATTGATAACAGTGTGCTCCTGGTAATCTTTTTGTTCCTGTTTCTTCTAAAACCACATCAAGTAATCCGCCTGTGCCACAGTCGCCGTAGGCAATCAGGATATTGCCATCATTCTGCTGGCGTAGCTGTTCAATTTTCTGTCTGACAGCATCGGGAATCAAGTTGGGTGTGGAGTGATATTTGGCAGGTAGGCAGTCAATATTAAAATGATCCCATTGATTGAGTTGTTTCAATGCCACCAGTTCATTAGCAAGTGCACCACACGCAATAATATTGACTACCTGTTTGGAATTATTTGTCATATAGGGTTTGTTGCTCTAAAGATTAGCTTGCCTTGCGCAGAGCGATTTGCTCTTTGGCAATATCAACGGCAGAGGCAGCATCACGACAATAAGCATCTGCACCCACAGCTTCACCGAATTCTTCATTGAGAGGTGCGCCACCTACGAGTACGATGTAATCTTCACGCATCCCCTGAGCTACCATTTCATCAATAACTACCTTCATATAAGGCATTGTGGTTGTCAATAAGGCAGACATGCCCAAAATATCTGGCTTGTGTTCTTCTAGTGCAGCAAAGTAATCTTCAACTGATTGGTTGATACCAAGGTCAATGACTTCAAACCCTGCGCCTTCCATCATCATTTTCACGAGATTTTTACCAATATCGTGAATATCACCTTTTACTGTGCCTATCACCATTTTTCCTGCACGACTGCCGTCTGAGGCTGATAGCAGAGGGCGCAGAATTTCCATGCCGCCTTTCATCGCATTGGCTGATGAAAGAACTTCGGGTACGAATAGAATGCCGTCTCTAAAATCAATACCAACGATAGTCATGCCTCCGACAAGTGCCTTAGTTAGCACATCGCCAGGTTCCCATCCACGTTTTAATAGAATGTTCGTTCCTTCAATAACTTCTTCTTTAAGTCCGTCATAAAGATCATCTTGTATTTGCTCGACTAATTCATCGTCATCCAATGCATTTAAATCGATGTCTTCGTCATCATAATGGTCGTTTTCAGCCATGGTCAAATCCTGTTAGTGTGAACCGCTTATTATAAGCATATTTTTATCCAGCTCGTAGTCTATGATTTAACGTTTATGATTGTCCCGTAATTAACAACTTAGCATTATCTGAATACGGCGTACTGGCTCTGATGTGCTTTGATAATACAAAGATAGAATGGTGAATCTGATGCCTTCTATTTCTGGTAAAAAAATTGGGGTTTTTATTCAGAAATCTCCTCTTTATGCATTTGAATAACCGTATTTAAATCCAGACGGGTTATGAATACGTGCATGGAAAGAGACAATTACGCGATCTTTGTCACCTGAATAGGGAAATGGCATGTGTTTAATGTGCGGAGGAAAGACAACTAACTTACCATCCTCAGGATATGAGTCGAAATGTGTGTCTTGCAAATAGACGTTGCCAAATTCACCATGTCCTCCTGCAGTAGCTTCCATGTTTGGCCCATAAAAACGGGTGACACCATTGGGCATTTGTCCTTTTTTAACATCATCAGCAGATTTGTCTGCGTCACCAGACTGTACATAATACACCCCAGACCAAGCACAATTACCATGAACATGTGTTTCGTGGAAGGCATGATCATTGGCGACTTGAAACCATAGCCCTGTAATTTCGATATTAATATCTTTAGTGTTCCCCCAGTAGGGTGCATTTACTGTGCTGGCAATTTCAAAAACACCATCCATGATAAACTTTACCAGCTTTTGAATGGCAGGATTATCTTTGTATTCTGCGTAGATATCATCGGTGCTGGCGAACATGGAGGACTTTACGGTTTGGTGTGAATGACGATAGTTGTCAAAGAGTTTGAGTAATTCTTTGTTTACTTTTTGGTGTTGTCCAAATTTTTTAATTAGGATGGGGGTTGGCCAGAGCAAGTGAATATTCGGATTATTTTTTTGTAGAGTACGTTTTTTCATTGGGTCATTAACCTAGTCAATCAATTTGGAAAATCTGAGGATAGTCGTTAATTAGATTTAACTCAACGCACCTAATAAAAAAGGCTTTAAAGTGGGGGGGTGACTTTCTTATACTAGGTATTCAGGATTTCTTTAAAAAAGAAGGTAATTTAGTGGTTGCTAAACCTGTTTACTGGTATCACGGTATGTTACGATTCGCTCCTGATAATCATCTAGTTAACACTAGATATATAGTAACTATTTAGAAGCGGAAAACTTTTATGACACGATACATTTTTATCACCGGTGGTGTTGTTTCTTCTTTGGGAAAAGGCATAGCAGCCGCTTCTTTAGGTACCATTCTTGAAGCACGTGGCTTAAAAGTAACCATGATGAAGCTTGACCCTTATATTAATGTTGATCCGGGAACGATGAGTCCTTTTCAGCATGGCGAAGTGTTTGTAACTGAGGATGGAGCAGAGACGGATCTTGATTTGGGGCATTACGAGCGTTTCGTCAATTTTACTGCAACACAATTGAATAATTTCACTACAGGCCGTATTTATCGTACGGTTATTCGTAAGGAACGGCAGGGTGATTATCTGGGAGCGACGGTTCAAGTTATTCCGCATATTACCGATGAAATCAAAAATTCTGTACGTGCAGGAGCAAAAGGTTACGATATTGCGATGGTGGAAGTGGGTGGAACGGTGGGTGATATAGAATCCTTGCCATTCATGGAAGCGATTCGCCAAATGGGTGTGGAAGAGGGCAGTAATGCTTTATTTATGCACCTAACCTTAGTGCCCTATTTAGCGGCGGCGGGTGAATTAAAAACAAAACCAACGCAGCACTCTGTTAAAGAGCTACGTTCTATTGGTATTCAGCCTGATATTTTGATGTGCCGAAGTGAACAACCAATCCCCGATAATGAGCGCCGTAAGATTTCTCTATTTACTAATGTAGAGGAACGTGCAGTTATTCCAGCACTTGATATGGATAATATCTATAAGATTCCACTGTGGTTACATTCACAGAACCTTGATCAAATTGTTGCTGAAAAATTAAAGCTCGACAACTTGCCAGAAGCGAATCTTTCTGATTGGGAATTGGTTGTAAATCGCATGGCATTTCCTAAAAGTGAAGTCACTGTTGGGATGGTGGGTAAATACGTTGATTTAACCGAGTCGTATAAATCTTTGAATGAGGCTTTGAATCATGCCGGTATTCAGACAGAGTCAAAAGTAAGAATTAAATACATAGATTCTGAAAAAATTGAAACAGAAGGCTTGGGCGAGCTTGAAGGTGTTGACGCAATTCTAGTGCCCGGTGGTTTTGGATCACGGGGTGTTGAAGGTAAGATTGAAGCGATTAGACATGCGCGTGAAAATAATATTCCATACATGGGGATTTGTTTAGGGATGCAGCTAGCCGTTATTGAATATGCGCGACACAAAGCGGGTATTGAACAGGCAAACAGTACCGAATTTGATCCTAATACACCCGATCCAGTTATTGGCTTGATTACAGAGTGGATGACAGAAGAAGGTCAGCTTGAGAAGCGCGACCATGATTCTGATATGGGCGGTACGATGCGTTTAGGAGGTCAGACGTGTTACCTGACAGAAGGTACCTTGGCACATAAAACCTATGGCACAGATGAAGTGGTAGAAAGACATCGTCATCGTTATGAGTTTAATAATAACTATAGTCAGGTTCTGACTGATAGTGGCTTGGTATTATCCGGTTATTCACATGATAAAACCTTGGTAGAAATGGTTGAATTACCTAATCACCCTTGGTTCCTGGCTTGTCAGGCTCATCCTGAATTTACTTCACACCCTCGTACAGGGCATCCATTTTTTACTGGGTTTATTAGCGCAGCAATAGACTATCGTGATGGCAAGCTCAATAAGGAGACTCTGCTTAAATAAGTAGAATTTGAAAGGTAAAAATATGAAATTATGTCACTTTGAAGTCGGGGCAGATCAGCCATTTTTCCTATTGTCAGGTCCTTGTATTGTTGAGTCTGAGGAGCTGACATTAGGCATTGCCGCAAGTTTAAAAGAAATAACGGATGAACTTGGAATCCCTTATATTTTTAAAGCATCATTTGATAAAGCTAATCGTTCCTCCATCAATGGCTATCGTGGTCCTGGAATGGAAGAGGGATTGCGGATTCTGGAAAAAGTAAAAAATGACCTTGGCTTAGCAGTTATTACGGATGTGCATGAGGATACACCTCTGGATGAGGTTGCCTCTGTGGTCGATGTTTTGCAAACACCTGCATTATTATGTCGCCAAACAAATTTCATCCAAAACGTGGCAAAGCAGGGGTTACCGGTGAATATCAAAAAAGGGCAATTTACTGCACCTTGGGATATGAAGCATGTCGTTGATAAAGCCAAAGCAACGGGCAATGAAAATATCATGGTATGTGAGCGAGGTTATACTTTTGGTTATAATACCCTGGTATCTGATATGCGTGGTTTGGCAACGATGCGAGAAACAGGTTGTCCTGTTGTTTTTGATGCAACCCACTCTGTACAACAACCAGGTGGAAAGGGAGACTGCTCGGATGGTGAGCGTCAGCATGTTCCTGTTTTGGCGCGCGCAGCCATAGCAGCAGGTGTTGCAGGGATATTTATGGAGTCTCATCCTCAGCCGGAAAAAGCATTGAGTGATGGACCAAACTCATGGCCAACAGGGCGTATGCGTGAATTGCTTGAAATGTTATTAACAATTGATCAAGCGGTTAAATCAGCTCCTTTTTTGGAAGAAACATTGTAAGCCTTCTAATAGATACATACTAATTGAGTAAATTAGTAGTAAAAACAAAGAAACTAGTAGAATAAAAGCCACCCCCCTACTTATAGGCATTTTTTTATTCCACCATAACATCAAATTTAATTATTGGAGACAATATGTCTGAAATTTCGAATATTATAGCAAGAGAGGTAATCGACTCTCGTGGTAATCCAACTGTTGAAGCAGTCGTTACATTGACCAATGGCTCACAAGGAAGCGCGATTGTACCTTCTGGCGCATCAACAGGCGCACGTGAAGCCATTGAGTTACGTGATGGTGATAAAGCCAGATTCATGGGTAAGGGTGTGTTAACGGCTGTTGCTAATATAGAAGGAGAAATTGCCGATTGTATTAAAGGGATGGATGCAAATGACCAGAAAGCTATTGATAAAGCAATTATCGAGCTAGATGGTACTCATAATAAATCTCGTTTAGGTGCAAATGCACTTTTAGGTGCATCGCTCGCTGTTGCGCATGCCGCTGCAAATGATAATGGGCTGCCCCTTTACCAATACTTAGGAAATGAATTTGGTACTACGGGGAAATTCCAGTTGCCCGTACCCATGATGAATATCATCAATGGTGGAGAGCATGCTAATAATAGCGTAGATATGCAGGAATTTATGATTGTCCCTGTGGGGGCGAGCAGTGTGGCAGAAGCGATTCGTTATGGAACGGAAGTCTTTCATCACTTGAAATCTGTGCTTTCTAAGAAAGGCTTGAATACAGCAGTTGGTGATGAGGGTGGTTTTGCCCCTGATCTTTCGTCAAATGAAGAGGCCATTGAGGTCATTCTTGAAGCTATTCAAAATGCAGGTTTCAGTGCGGGTAAAGATATTTATTTGGGGCTAGACTGCGCTGCTTCTGAATATTACAAAGATGGTAAATACGTACTGGCTTCAGAAGGTAAAAGTTTTGATGCAGCGGGTATGGTTGATTACCTTGATGGCTGGGTAAAACAGTACCCGATTATTACGATTGAGGATGGTCTGGATGAAGCCGATTGGGATGGTTGGTCTGTACTGACTCAGCGTCTTGGAAATAAAATTCAATTAGTCGGTGATGACCTTTTTGTAACCAATCCTCAAATTTTTGCAGAAGGTATTGAAAAGCGTATCGCCAATTCTATTCTAATTAAATTCAATCAAATTGGTACGTTGACTGAAACACTTGAAGCAATCAAAATGGCTCACGATTCTAATTACACAGCGGTTGTTTCACATCGTTCTGGCGAAACTGAAGATACAACTATTGCTGATCTTGCCGTTGCGACTAATGCCGGTCAAATCAAAACGGGGTCATTATCACGTTCTGACAGGATTGCAAAGTATAATCAATTGATTCGTATTGAGCAGAACTTGGGAAGCAATGGCATCTATGCAGGTAAATCTGCATTTAGCCATTTTTCTTAATGACTAAGACCTTTGCGCACTAATACTAATAAAGGTATGGTGGGTAAAAATTGTTTGAACGCCCCAGCTTTTTCTCTAAAAAATCGGTCAATAGCCTTGCTATAACCTTCTTTTTAGAATAAATCGGGAAAGTCACGCTTATTTTTTTATTCGCCATACTCTTTGTGTGAAAGGTCTCGACTTGAGTGTAAAGCAGTTAGCTTAATCATATCTTTGGTCTTTGTACTAAGTTCTATATTCTATGGTTAGGACTTAAATGATGAATCTACCTCGTGTTTGTTGAAAAAAACAAGGTAGATTATACTGCACTGACGTGCTTCCCAAATTACTATTAGAAACCTATTTATGAAGGCTTTGCTGATTATCTTTTTATCACTTCTTGTACTGTTACTGGCAGGCTTGTGGGTTGGTCCAGGCAGTTATCCTCATTTATGGGAGCTGGAAAACCGCAAGGTATTGCAAGAGCAATCAAATGCTGAAAAGAAAGAACAAATTCGTAAAATTCAGGCTGAATTGGATGATGTTACTTCAGGTAAGGATGCATTAGAGGAACGGGCGCGTAGTGAGCTTGGAATGATTAAGGAAGGGGAGACTTTTTTTGAGGTAGTGCTCCAGCCAGAGCCTAAAAAATCATCTAAGCCTATTGATCATTTATCGAAAAAAAAGGCTGCCGGCCCCACTACCACAGCTGATCATTTAGACGTTATTAAAGACCCCCAAAAAACGCCTTCCACGATAGAAGCTGAAACCACCGATGACTGATCCTGCGCTGTTACCTGTTTGGGTTGTTATCCCCGCTGCAGGCGTTGGCTCCAGAATGGCATCTGATAAGCCTAAGCAATACCTTAACATTGCAGGCAAGACCATTATTGAACATACACTGGGCTGTTTTATCAATCATCCTCTAGTCTCAGGAATAATTGTTGCCTTAAGCTCAACTGACTCCTATTGGAAGCAACTCAATATTCAATCAGATTCAACCCCTATCTATATTGTCGAAGGGGGTGAGCAACGCAGTGATTCTGTGGAGCAAGCACTTAGCTATCTTAAAACCTTAGAAAAGGTAGATAATGAAAGTTGGGTGATGGTGCATGATGCTGCAAGACCTTGCGTATCAGAGATAGATATTAATACATTGCTAAAAACCAGATCCAATGAAATTATTGGCTGTATTTTGGGTACACCTGTGCGTGATACGATGAAACGAAGTATTCCTGGTAACACACTAATTTCACATACAGAGTCACGAGATAATCTGTGGCATGCTTTAACCCCCCAGCTGTTTAAGCTAGATTCTTTGCTTAGTGCCTTAATGTTTTGTAAAGAGCAATCAATTGTTGTCACCGATGAAGCATCGGCGTTTGAAGCATTAGGTGAGCATCCTTGTTTAGTGAATGGGAGTTATGAGAATATTAAAGTCACTTATCCCGAGGATATTCAATATGCTAACTTCTTATTAAAGAATAAAAAGAGACCTTTACACAAAACATAACGAGAATAACTAAATCGAGTGGATGAGCTGTAAACTATGGATAATAAGTCATGATAAGAATTGGTAATGGTTATGATGTTCACGCCTTTACAGAAGGCGATCATATTGTACTGGGTGGTGTGACAATAAAACATACGCAAGGGTTACTCGCACATTCCGATGGTGATGTACTTATTCATGCTTTATGCGACGCATTACTTGGCGCATTGGCATTGGGTGATATCGGTCAACATTTTCCAGACAGTGACCTTGATTTTAAAAATATTGATAGCCGCGTATTGCTGACAAGCATATATAAATTAATTCAATCAAAGTCTTACAAGCTATCAAACTGTGATTGCACAATAGTGGCTCAACGCCCAAAAATGGCTCCCAATATTTTAACAATGAGACAGGTAATTGCTGAAGATTTAAATGTATCCTTGGATCAAGTTAGTATTAAAGCAACCACGACGGAAGGTTTAGGTTTTACTGGCAGAGAAGAAGGGATTGCGGTCTATGCTAGTGCTTTGTTACAAAAATTTGAAAGAGATACTAACTAGTTCGCCCTGAAACAGTTATATCTTAGTTTTTGTTTCAAAATCAGTGGTGAAAAAATGAGTATGTTAGCTCTTATTTTCTCATTAGGATGATGCGAATAATGTTTATCCTTATCTTTGGGAGGCATTGTTACTGAGTTTGGATGATTCCCACATAGAAATAGTATTTAAATTCTAAAAAAGCCTGTGCAGGCTTTTTTATTCACTATACTACTAATGGTAAAAAATACATTGTGAGTGTTTTAACTTATGAAGTTTTTAAGGAGCGCATTTGAAATCTACAGATCAGCAAGCGATGCAAATAACTAAAGAACCAGGGCATCGCGTTATCGAACTTTGGAATAAGTTGGGGCATAACAAGATAGGTCGTTATTTATACAGTATTATACTGGGTAAGGCTGTGCCGTATACTGGGTCAATTGGTGCTCGCATATTAAGCTTGGAGCCCGGTCATGTAGTTGTCACACTCAAAGATAAAAGGTCTGTGAGAAACCATTTAAAAAGCATTCATGCCATTGCTCTCGCTAATTTGGGTGAAATGGCAAGTGGATTAGCAATGATGTCATGTATCTCGACATCGACGAAAGCAATAGTGGTTAATTTAGAAATAGAATACATAAAGAAAGCACGTGGCCGTTTAATTGCGGAAGGACATGCAAATCCACCTAAAAAGATTACAGAGACCACTACAACAATTGTTGACGCAGTTATCAAAGATGCTGATGGTGATGTGGTTTCACGTTTAAAAGTACATTGGTTACTGTCACCCGTTGAGCCTTCTAATCGTTAATTGAAAACCTTTGCACACAGAGATATGACGGATAAAAATAACGTAGTGATTATTCGTAATTAAAAAATATTATAGGGAAAATCTCATATGAAAACAGCATTTACCGAGCATGCAAAAGTAGACGTTCCTCTGATTTGTGGGCCTATGTATCCCTGTTCAAATTTTGAATTAGTTGCGGCGGTTTCAAAAGCAGGTGGGTTAGGCGTGGTACAGCCTGTTACGTTAACATTTGTACATAAGCAAGACTTTAGGCAGGCATTGCGAGACATCAAAGCAATGACTGATAACCCCATTGGTATGAATGCATTGATTGAAAAATCATCAAAACGTTATCACGATAAAATGGTGGAGTGGGTCGATATTGCATTGGAAGAAGGTGTGCGTTTTTTCATAACTTCCTTAGGAAACCCTAAATGGGTGGTTGATGCGGTCGAGCCACATGGTGGAATTGTTTATCATGATGTGACTGAAAAGAAATGGGCAGAAAAAGGTATTGATGGGGGTGCGCATGGTTTGATTGCGGTAAATAACCGAGCAGGTGGTCATGCCGGTGCTAAAAGTAAGCAGCAATTATTGGATGAATTACAAGGCTTTGATGTGCCTGTTGTGTGTGCCGGCGGTATTGGAAATGAACAGCAATATGTCGAGGCCATGCAAATGGGTTTTGCCGCGTGTCAATTAGGTACACGCTTTATTGCCACTGACGAATGCAGTAGTAGTGAGCCTTATAAGCAAGCTATCGTGGATGCTGATGAAGGTGATATCGTACTCAGTGAGCGTATAACAGGTGTGCCAGTTTCAATTATTAATACCGATTTAATACAATCTCAGGGAACAAAACCCGGAAAATTTGCTAGCTGGTTACTAAACCATCCAAAAGGAAAACATTGGATGAGGATGTTTTATACCATTCGTTCTGCCTTTAAATTACGTAAGTCTTCCCTGGATAAAACGGGCAAGCAAGAATATTGGCAAGCAGGAAAAAGTGTTGCTGGAATAGATAAAATTGAGCCTGCCGGTGTTATTGTTGAACGTTTTAAGCAGGCATTAATTAAAAGTTAATACTTTTCTCAGGTTTTAAGCATCATATTGTTCATCTGTATGAAAAATCAGAAAAAATTAATAATTAACGCTATATTAAGTAGGGCATGTATTTGGTTTATTGTCATCTAAAAAGTCATTGGCACAAAAAGTAGTCAGAAAAGGCAAATAGAAAAATTAGCAAGGAGAAGTTTAGTGGAAAAAGTATGGTTGAAGAACTACCCTCCAGGGGTTCCGGAGTTTATAGACACTAATGAGTATAAATCATTAGGGGATTTGTTTGAAAAATCAATAAGCCAATTCAGAGATAGGCCGGCTTATAGCAATCTTGGTGTCACTATTACTTATGCTGAACTTGATCAACTTACTCGGGACTTTGCAGCTTATCTCACTCATGTACGAGGTTTGAAAAAAGGTGATCGTATTACGATTATGATGCCGAATGTTATTCAATACCCAATCGTTTTGTTTGCCGCATTGCGTGCAGGTTTAGTCGTAGTAAATACCAATCCATTATATACAGACCGTGAGCTTGAGCATCAGTTAACAGACTCAGATGCGACGGCGATTGTTATTTTGGAAAACTTTGCACATACCTTGGCTGATGTCATTGCACAGACGAATATAAAAACAGTAATTACAACAACGCTCGGGGATATGAGTCCTTTCCCTAAATCACTGCTGGTTAATTTTGTCGTAAAATATGTGAAGAGAATGGTGCCTCCTTTTAAATTACCTACAGCGATAAGTTTTAAGACTGCATTAGCTGAAGGGAAAGGAAAGCCTTTTACTGAAGCAGAAATAGGGCATGATGATATTGCATTTCTTCAATATACTGGTGGAACAACAGGCGTTGCCAAAGGCGCAGCATTAACGCATGAGAACATGATTGCGAATTTGCTACAAGCCTACCATTGGGCATCTAGAGACTTAGTGGATGGTAAAGAAACATTTATTACTGCATTACCGCTTTACCATATCTTCTCTTTAACAGCGAATGCGATGTTTGCACTTAGGATTGGTGCTAAAAATGTACTGATTACAAATCCTAGAGATATGCCTGGATTTATAAAAGACCTAGCTAAAGAAAAATTTTCGTTTATTTCAGGTGTAAATACCTTATTTAACGGTTTATTGAATACCCCAGGTTTTGATAAATTAGACTTTTCACACCTCAAGTTAGTCTTAGGTGGCGGTATGGCTGTGCAAGAATATACGGCTCAAAAATGGAAAGAAGTAACGGGGCATGTACTTGTAGAAGCCTACGGACTCACAGAAACCTCTCCAGCAGTATGTATTAATCCTCTGGATATTGATGGATTTACAGGCAGTATTGGTTTTCCTCTTTCGTCCACTGAAATTTGTATTCGTGATGAAAAAGGCAAGGAGCTGGGGTTTGGTGAAGCAGGTGAACTGTGCGTTCGTGGACCGCAAGTGATGCAAGGTTATTGGCAGCGCCCGAAAGAAACAGACAATGTATTAAGCACGGATGGCTGGTTAAAAACCGGTGATGTCGCCGTGGTTTCAGAAGAAGGTTATGTAAAACTTGTTGATCGTTTAAAAGATTTGATTATCGTTTCTGGCTTTAATGTGTATCCGAATGAAATCGAAAATGTTATCGCATTACACCCAAAAGTATTGGAAGTAGGGGCGATTGGTGTATTTCATGAGAAATCTGGAGAGGCTGTTAAAATATTTGTAGTGAAAAGCGATGAAAGCCTGACTGAAAAAGAACTGCAAGATTATTGCCATGAAGAGATGACCGGTTATAAGTGTCCTAAGTACATTGAGTTTGTTTCTGATTTACCTAAAAGTAATGTTGGTAAAGTCTTGCGTAAGGATTTACGTGAGTTAAATAAAGCAGATAAAAGTGCTTAAAAGAGTTGATTAAACCGTTAAAGCAATGATAGATAACGTCTAGTAGATTGAATGTAGATGTGGGGGTCTATTGATAATATCATTGTTCTACTCTAAAAAAGTGCCCCTAAGTAGGGGGGTGCCTTTACTCAATGTGGTGATTTCAGAGAAAGTTAATGGTATGAAAAATACATAATTCAGTGTAACAATCACGAGCTATTTTGTGAGAGAGCAGCCTGCTAGCTAATTAATTGGGTAGATTAATCAGGTAGATGTCTCTCATTTTAATGTTGGTTTGTAGAGATTTATTTTTAAATTTTGGAATATACTAATAATGAAAAACAAAGAAGTAATGAAAAACAAAAAAGAAATACGTAAAGCAGTCATTCCTGTCGCGGGTCTTGGTACACGTATGCTACCTGCGACTAAAGCCATTCCCAAAGAAATGTTACCTGTTGTTGATAAACCCATGATTCAATACATTGTGAATGAATGTATTGCCGCCGGTATAACAGAAATTGTACTGGTAACCCACTCTAGTAAAAATGCCATCGAAAATCACTTTGATACCAGTTATGAGTTGGAGTCCACGCTTGAAAAACGTGTAAAACGCTCACTACTTGATGAAGTGAGATCAATATGCCCTGAGCATGTCACTATCATGCACGTAAGGCAGGGTGTGGCTAAGGGGCTGGGTCATGCTGTTTTATGTGCAAAACCATTGATTGGTGACAATCCTTTTGCTGTGGTTCTACCTGATGTTTTAATTGATGAAGCCAGCAGTGATCTTTCAACTGAAAATATGGCTGAAATGCTTCGACTATTTGATGAAACGGGAGAAAGTCAGATTATGGTTGAACCTGTTCCTATGGAAAGGGTGAGCAGTTACGGTGTCGCGGATTGTAATGGTCATGAAATTGCTGTCGGAAAATCAGCAAAAATGACACAAGTCGTTGAAAAGCCCAAGGTAGATGAAGCACCTTCTAATCTTGCTGTTGTAGGTCGCTATGTTTTACCCGCCTCTATCTGGGATTTACTCGCCCATACGCCAGCAGGAGCAGGAGATGAAATCCAGTTAACCGATGCAATTGCAATGTTAATGGAAAAAGAAAACGTCAATGCATTCCACATGACGGGCAAAAGCCACGACTGCGGTTCTAAACTGGGTTATATGATGGCTAATGTTGAGTATGGTTTACGCCATCCAGATATAGGCGCAGACTTTAAAGCCTACCTGAAAACAGTGAGCTGATATTTTATACAATGGCTTAATCTAACTCTTATTAGGTTAATAAAGTCGTTTCAGACGTGTTGCTGTAAGCTTGTGTAGTGTTTACAGCAACCTTTTTTATTTCTATTCTCACCTTTTCTCTCGCCATACATTTCGTACAAAGGTCTTTGTATACGGTATAACAGGAACAATTTGAGTCAATCAATATAATTCGTGTATAACCGGGTATTGAGTCATTTAGGCGAAACATATTTATGTATGCTGGGTATTAATGAATCATAGAAGGCTTTGATAAACCTACCCACGTGTAGAAGCTAAAATAAAAGGATAATAAATGGATATTGTTTATATTCGTGATTTACGTTTGGATGCAGTCATTGGTATTTACGACTGGGAAAGACGCATTCGTCAACAGATTAATATCAATATCGAAATGGGTTGGGATAATCGTAAAGCGGCACAATCCGATGATATTAAATATACCTTAAATTACAAAGAAGCTGCGGGTTTAGTAAAAACGCTTGTTGATAATAGTGAATTTCAATTAGTAGAGACGCTTGCAGAACATATTGCAGAATTATTATTGGATAAAATGAATATTCCATGGATAAAAGTCGCACTAGGTAAGCCTATGGCAGTTACTGACTCTGCTGAAGTAGGTGTGGTTATTGAAAGAACAAAAGCCTCTGAATGAGCCACTTTTACTGAATCAGATCGTATAAGACCAATTTAAGGTGGAGAAAATGGTTGCTGTGTACCTCGATATTGGAAGTAATATTGATCGGGAATTAAATATTCAGTCTTGTGTCGATGAGTTACAAAATAAATTTCCAGATATTGTTTTTTCCAAAGCCTATGAAAGTGAAGCCTTTGGTTTTACGGGTGACGCCTTTATTAATCTATCGGCAGGTTTTGAAACGGATTTAAGTTATTTAGAATTACAACAATTTTTTAAGTATATTGAAAATCAACATGCTCGCAAAAAAACCAAGACGAAATTCATATCACGCACCTTAGATATCGATATACTTTTATATGGTGGCGAAATTTTACACCCAGATTATGATGTACCACGCGCTGAAATACTGAAATTTCCTTTTGTACTCTTTCCTTTAGCTGAAATAGCGGCTGATGTTGTTCATCCAGAACAAAAGAAAACGATTGCTACACTGGCAAATGAATCAAAATTAGATAAAAATAGCATCACTGAACTACCTGATTTTCCAAAGTTAAACATTCAATCAAGTCTTATAGAGAAAAACTAATTCATAATGCCAAGAACTCATCAAAAACAAACCCTTGCTGTTACTATCGAAAATATTCAAATCGGTGGCGGTGCACCTGTCGTTGTGCAATCAATGACGAATACAGATACTGCCGATGTTGTGCGAACCGTCAAGCAGGTGGCTGAATTAAGTAAAGCCGGTTCTGAATTAGTCCGAATTACAGTAAATACGATGGAGGCAGCCGAAGCGGTTCCCGAAATTAGAGAACGTCTGGACAGAATGGGTTGTCATGTTCCATTGATTGGTGATTTTCATTTTAACGGACACAAGCTCTTAAACGCTGTCCCTGAATGTGCTCAAGCATTAGCCAAATATCGTATTAACCCCGGGAATGTGGGTAAGGGAAAACGTGGTGATGAACAATTTGGGCAGATGATTGAGTTTGCCGTTAAATTTAATAAAGCCGTACGTATCGGCGTTAATTGGGGGTCGTTAGATCAAAAATTACTGGCAAGAATGCTGGATGAAAATAGCCAACAAGATAATCCTAAGGATTTGGCAGAAGTACAACACGATGCCTTGATTGAGTCTGCTTTAAGCAGCGCAAGTAAAGCAGAAAGCCATGGTTTGCCAGCAAATAAAATTATCATTTCCTGTAAACTGAGCAGTCCGCAAGAGCTGATTAAGGTTTATGAAGAACTTTCTGCTAAGTGTGACTATCCCTTGCATTTGGGGCTAACAGAAGCAGGCATGGGCAGCAAAGGGATTGTTGCTTCTACGGCGGCGTTATCAATTTTATTGCAACAAGGCATTGGAGATACCATACGCATCTCTCTCACACCCAAGCCCGGTGAAGCTCGCGAAAAAGAGGTTATTGTAGGACAGCAAATTTTACAATCACTGGGTCTACGTTCATTTACACCACAAGTTGTGGCGTGTCCGGGCTGTGGTCGTACTACCAGTGACTATTTCCAACATTTAGCACAAGATATTCAAACCTATTTACTCGATCAAATGCCAGTATGGCGAGACAAATACCCCGGCGTGGAAGCAATGTCGGTTGCGGTTATGGGCTGTGTGGTCAACGGTCCAGGTGAGAGTAAACAGGCAAATATAGGCATCAGTTTACCGGGCAGTGGGGAAAAACCTATTGCTCCCGTGTATGAAGATGGAGAAAAAACAGTCACCTTAAAAGGTAATAGCATTGCAGAGGAGTTTCAGGAAATTGTCGAAACCTATGTGCAAAGCCATTACTCTTGATTTATTAATGACCAATCACTAACTAACTATTAAGGTGTCGTCGCTACTATCGTGCTAAATAATATTCGTGTTGTCCTTGTTCGTACTTTTCACCCCGGTAATATTGGTTCTGCTGCGCGCGCCATGAAAACCATGGGCTTGAGTGAACTCTATCTCGTGGCACCTAAAGACTTTGGATCACAACAAGCCAAAGATGAAGCCACTAAAATGTCGACAAGTGCGAATGACATTGTACAAAGCGCGACACAGGTTGATACTTTATTTGATGCAATCAAAGACTGTACCGTTGTTGTCGCCAGTACTGCTCGCACACGCGGTTATGATTTACCGATGCTTGACCCTCAAGCCACCGCAGAAAAACTTTATACCGCAGCAGCAAGCGACAAAGTCGCCTTGGTGTTTGGACCAGAAAGAATGGGGCTTATCAATGAGGATTTGTCTTTGTGTAAATACCGCGCGACCATTCCCACCAATCCTGATTATAGTTCGTTAAATATTGCCTCTGCCGTTCAAACTTTTAGTTATGAAATATTTAAGCAACACTTGGCGCAACAAGCGTTATCCTCTGATGCTAACACCTTAAACAGTGAAATAAAAAAATACCCCAGTACGGAAAAAATGGAGCAGTTTTATACGCATCTTGAGCAGACACTGACGGAAACAAATTTTATCTTCAAAAAACATCCGGGTGAAATCATGCAAAAATTACACACACTGTTTAATCGTGCCGAAATGGATGAGACAGAATTGAATATTATGCGTGGTATTTTATCTTCTGTTCAACGATCAATTGGTACAAAAAAATAAGCAATAAAAAAATGCCCCAAAGTAGGGGGGTGGCTTGTACAAACAAAAAAGCAAGGCTGTTACGCTAATTACGACTGCACGTAATTTTATTACCCTCTCTCTTAAATACAATATACAAAAACTCACACAGAGTAGGTGTCAGCACATTAATGTAGTAAAATTGTCCAGATATTCGGAAAAAGAGAGGGGTAAATCATGCCATCATTTGATGTTGTTTCAGAAGTTGATATGCACGAACTTAGAAATGCGGTTGATCAAGCCAATAAAGAAGTCAGCACACGCTATGATTTTAAAGGGAGCGATTGTTCCTTTGAATTAAATGATGAAGTCATCACATTAAAAGCGGAAGGTGAATTTCAGATTAAGCAAATGCGTGATGTATTACGCTCCAAAATGGTCAATAGAAAAGTAGACACCAGCGCATTGGATATTCAGGACATTGAAGGTCAGTTAAAGAATACTCGTCAGAGAATACTACTCAAACAAGGTTTGGATGGTGATGCAGGGCGTAAAATTAGCAAACTGATTAAAGCCGGAAAATTCAAAGTCACCACACAAATGCAAGACAAACAATTACGCGTCACAGGTAAGAAACGCGACGACTTGCAACAAGTCATGGCAATGTTACGTGGTGAAGATGTCGGCGTACCCCTGCAATTTACCAATTTCAGAGATTAACACATTAAGCAAAGAATCTTAGCTTAGCAACAGGGTGACTCGACAATAACATGACTATTCATATTCCCATTGTCGAGTTGCCTTAGCGTTATATCTACCTTACCCACCCCCGTACTTATAGCCACTTTTTATCGGCTACCTATCTTCGTGTAAAGGTCTTTTCTTACAAGTCATCTGCCATTAGGTGATAACAGTGGGTTCATCGCGTCCTGTGAAACCGATAATATTGGCAATTAATTCTGCTGTTTCAATTAAATCGTAGAGTGCTTCTTGTGTCTCAAGGTCATGGTATTTGATGTCTTTAATGTAACGCTCGATGTATAAACGTAATGTAGCGCCCCCTGTGCCTGTACCTGAAAGGCGGAAGATAATCCGTGAGTCATCATCAAACAGTATGCGTATACCTTGATTTTCACTGATACTACCGTCAACGGGATCATGATAGGTGAAATTGTCGGTGGTGACTATTTTGCGATGATTAAATTCTCGTTCTATCAAAGAATCCATATTATTTTGTAAATTCCAGATGAGCTTATCAGCCGCCTCACTGGGAATATTTTCATAGTCGTGTCGGGTGTAGTAGTTGCGACCATATTCTGCCCAGTGCTGGCGCAAAATATCTTCAACACTTTGCTGGCGTTCAGCGAGGATATTGAGCCAGCATAAAACCGCCCATAAACCATCTTTTTCCCTGACGTGATCTGAGCCTGTGCCAAAACTCTCTTCACCGCATAAGGTAATACGTCCATCATCCAGCAGATTGCCAAAAAATTTCCAGCCAGTAGGTGTTTCGTAAAAAGGAATCCCCAATTTTTCTGCAACACGATCAGGTGCTTGACTGGTTGGCATGGAGCGTCCGATACCTTTTAGGCCATCTTTATAGGCAGGAATCAGGTGAGCATTGGCTGCAATAACCGCAAGCGAATCACTGGGTGTAACAAAAAAGTAGTCACCCATAATCATATTGCGGTCGCCGTCACCGTCTGATGCAGCGCCAAAATTGGGCGAAGATCCAGTCTCTTCGGCATCATACATTAAATCAACGAGTTGCTTTGCATGTACCAGATTAGGGTCGGGGTGACCGCCACCAAAATTAGGCAGGCATTCGCCACGTATGACGCTGCCTTCTTTGGCATTAAGTTGTTCTTCCAAAATTTTCTTCGCGTAGGGGCCCGTAACGGCATACATCGCATCAAAACACATGCTGAATGAATCGGAAGAGAGTAACGCCCTGATTTTTGGAAAATCAAACAGGCTTTCCATTAACTCAGCATAATCCGCTACGGAATCAACAATTTCAATTTGTAGTCGGTCAATCGTGTATTCACCAATAATATCCAGCGGAATACCTTTAATGCCTGCAATACGGTATTCCGTGATTTTCTTTGATGCCTCAAAGACAGCATTGGTAAATTCTTCCGGGGCAGGGCCACCGTTACTAATATTGTATTTAATACCAAAATCACCACTCATGCCGCCTGGGTTATGACTAGCCGAGAGTATGATGCCACCCAGTGCCTTATTCTTTCGAATCATGTGCGAGGCAGCGGGTGTGGAAAAAATACCGCCTTGACCTAGAATAATTTTGCCAACACCGTTAGCTGCAGCCATGCGTAAGATAATCTGGATAGCTTCCCGATTATAGTAGCGGCCATCACCACCAACAATCAAGGTTGACCCTACAAGATCAGGGAGGCAGTTAAAAATAGATTGTACAAAATTTTGTAAATAGTCTGTTTGCTTAAACGTCTTTACTGTTTTTCTTAAACCGGATGTACCAGGCTTTTGGTCAGCAAATGGTTGTGTTTTTACGGGCTGAAGTTTAATTGGTTTACTGTAGTACATGAGCGCTTATGTTAGAGTAGTTAGATGGAAGTAAAAAGTAAAAATACAGACGCCTTTACACCGCGTCCGCATTCATTCATTGATTTAATGAATATGTACGAGGGTAATTATATACGCCTTCGGCTCTTCTGTGGTGATATTCGGCAATTACCTGATGAAACAATTTCTCAGGCAGCAGGGAACGTGCCTGTTAGTTTAAAAGTAATTGAACGTTCACGCCATACGACGCTACTCATGATGACGTATTTGTTTGATGATGAAGAAAGGCGTCCAGACTTGAAAGTGCAGGTTTACCATGACTCCCGTCAGGCTGAGGTGGTTAGCCGTAGTTGCAGAGTTTCGGGACGGCATATTCGTCTTTGGGAAAAGAAGTTTGACCATCTTTTATTGTGCCGCTGGCGTCTCAATCGGTTTCTTTATAAGTGGTTGGGCTATCTTCAGTATCAAGGGCATTCTTTTAAAGTCGAAAATTCTATCATCGACAATCCTAAAGTTGATGGGTTTAAGGTGAATAATTCATCCACCTGAAAGAACCCATCTATCTACATTAACGGTTATTGGCTAATACTTGACAAAAACCCTTGGTTGTTTAGAATTGTAGTCAGAAACGTGGGGTATTAGTGCGGTTTGTGTGCTTTCTGTATACAAATTTTGACATTAAGGTCCTGCACCAACCTGGAGATCGACATGAAATTATCAACAAAAGGACGCTATGCAGTTACTGCAATGATGGACTTAGCTATTCACGACAGAGACGGCCCTGTAACACTGGCCGATATTTCAAATTGTCAGGGAATATCACTTTCTTATTTAGAACAGCTGTTTGCCAAACTTCGCCAAACGGGGCTGGTTGAGGGTGTTCGTGGCCCGGGTGGCGGCTATCGTTTAGGTAAGCCTGCTAATCAAATCAGTGTTGCAGATATTGTGATTGCTGTGGATGAGTCTATTGATAGCACACGTTGTAAAGGCAATCTTGATTGCAACAAAGGTGAGCGTTGTTTAACACATCATTTATGGAATGATTTAAGTGAAAGGCTTTATGAATTTCTCGATGGTATTAGTCTGTCAGAGTTTATTAAAGACCCTGAAGTACGCAAAATTTCTCGTCGAATGGATTCTACAGCAAGTCGTATTGCTAATATGTTTCCGCCTGTATCTAAGGCGAGTTAAGCGACAAATCTACTGATTTTTTATATCACACTACGCACATCACGCTTTATGGTTTTACATTGAGTCGTGATGTGCGTACATTCAAAACCTTCTTCTAACGATTAATTAAAGTTCCTTTACCCTCATCTGTGAGCAATTCAAGCAGCACCGCATGCGGTACCCGCCCATCAATAATACTGGCTGATTCAACACCGGCCTCTACCGCATCTAAGGCACACTGAATTTTAGGTAGCATGCCACCGCTGATGGTGCCATTATCAGACAGTTTTTCAACATCATTTTTATTAAGCCCTGTTAATAATTCCCCTTGCTTATCAAGAACACCGGGGGTATTGGTCAGTAATAATAATCTTTCAGCATTTAGGACCGCTGCCATATTACCAGCAACAATATCAGCATTAATATTGTAAGAGACACCATCTTCACCCACACCAATGGGTGCAATCACGGCGATAAATTTTTCATTATCCAGCAGAGTGACGATATCGGGGTTGATTTTATCTACCGAGCCCACCATGCCTAAATCAATGATTTCAGATGGTTGTGATTTGGTTGCTTTACTTTTTAGCTTAAGTTTTTTTGCCAGAATCAGGTTGCCATCTTTACCCGTTAAACCAACGGCTCTGCCACCTGCTTGATTGATGTTATTAACAATCTGTTTGTTTACTAGACCACCTAAAACCATTTGGACGACATCCATGGTTTCACCATCGGTGACGCGCATGCCTTCAATAAATTTACTTTCTTTTCCAATTTGACCAAGTAGTTTCCCAATTTGTGGCCCACCACCATGCACTATAACTGGGTTGATGCCTACTTGCTTTAATAGCACAATATCTCTGGCAAAGCTTTCTTTAAGGTTTTCATCTACCATGGCATTACCGCCGTACTTAATGACGACTGTTTTACCTGCATATCGCTGAATATACGGTAAGGCTTCGGTTAAAATATGGGCAATTTGATTGGGGTCATTGACGGGCATAATAGGCAATTCGCTGTTTGGTTAATTGGTTTCTAGTGGCTACTGTTTTAATTGACAGTAAAATAAGTTGATTAAGTAGAAAATAGTCGCACTAAGTAAAATAGTACCACTAAAAAGGTAGTGGATGTTTGTAGTCTATCAGCTTAAATACGGCTTTAAATTGATTTTTTATCTCCTCCAGGCGTTCTTCGGTCTGTCCTTCAAAACGTAAGCCAATACTGGCACTGGTGTTGGATGCGTGAATGAATCCCCAGCCATCGTCGTATTCAACTCTGAGCCCATCTATCATATTCAGATTGGCTCCGGGAAACGCTGTATTTTTGATAAACTGAGCCATTAACTCAAGGGATTCAGCATGATTAGCAAAGTTGAGTTTGTATTCTTCAGTAGAAAAACCTTCAGGAATATTTGCAAAGATGTCTGCTACAGAGTGTGTGGTTTGAGAGAGCATTTCCAATAGGCGTGCTGCCACATAAGGGGCATCGTCAAAATCGTTCCAGCGATCACGTAAAATAATATGACCACTAAATTCACCCCCCATAATGGCATTCAAACGAGTAATCTCAAGCTTTACCTTGGAGTGGCCGTTGGCACAAATGATTGCCTGTCCCCCTGCATCACGGATTGCTTTAGGTAGTAAGTGACTGCATTTAATATCATAGACAATGCGGTCAGCAGGGAAGTTTTGTAGAATAGCTTCTGCAAGCAACACCATGATGCGATCTGGCCAGAGAATATTGCCCAGATTATCAACAGCAATCATGCGATCACCGTCGCCATCAAATGCGATACCAATATCGAGCTTCTTTTCTTTAACCAGTTTGATTAAATGTGTGAGATTTTCTGGTGTGGTCGGGTCAGGTGAGTGATTGGGAAATGTGCCATCAATTTCACAGAATAGGGGATAAACAGCACAACCTAGATCATTGAACAGTTTTTCAGAAAACAGTGATGTTGCCCCATTGCCTGAGTCTATTCCCACCCGAGGTTTTCTTTGGATACTGATATTATCTACGATAGCTTGTTGATATTGCTGATTGGCAGAATCAACCGTTGTCAGCTTGCCTGATTCAACCTCAGGGTAATTATTTTCAGTAATATTATCGTAGAGTGATTCAATTGCTTCCGTGGATAGGGGCTTGGTATCAAATACAATTTTGATGCCATTATAACTCGGTGGGCTGTGACTGCCCGTAATCATCAGAGCATTCGGTATATTGAGTGCATCTAAAGAAAAATACACAACAGGTGTTGCCGTTAAACCAATATCAGTAACATTACAGCCAGCACTGAGCAGTCCTTTAATAAGTTGTTGTGATATGGCTTCACTGGATAATCGACCGTCTCGCCCTACAATAATGTGCGCTGAGTTTTGTTGTAGCAGTTGTTGGGCAATGGCTTGCCCAATTAGAAAGGCATCATCGAAATGATTATCTAGACACCATTCCTTACCAATTTCACCACGTATATCGTAGGCTTTAAAAATACCTTTGTTGATAACTGTTTTGCTCGTTTTGTTAATGATGTTATTTTTGACCAGAGTGTCCAAAACCACCTGTCCCTCGATCACTATCATCAAACGACTCTACCAAGTTTAGTTTGACCTGAATAACGGGAATAATCACTAGTTGTGCAATCCGCTCTCCAATCTCGATAGTGTATTCAGTATCACCACGGTTCCAGCATGAGATAAAGAGTTGACCTTGATAATCTGAATCAATTAGCCCCACTAAATTACCTAAAACGATACCGTGTTTATGGCCTAGACCAGAGCGAGGTAAAATGGTTGCGGCGAGTGTGGGGTCTTCAATATGAATCGCGATTCCTGTGGGGATTAAATGTGTTTCACCCGGTTTTACGACCAATGCTTCATCAATACAGGCTCTTAAATCCATGCCCGCTGAACCCAATGTTGCGTATGATGGTAGGGGGATAGTATCTCCGATACGATCATCAAGAATTTTATAATCAATACTATGATTTGGTTCGTGCATATCGTGCATTCTGTATAGCGTCCTTATTGGTATATTTAATAGGGGTTAAAAATAGGTATGGAACTGGTATCACTGCTAATACTAGCATTAAATATTGTCAGAAATGATCGTCATAATATCAAAGGCTAATTCTGATTTATTTTTTTCAGAAATAGATATTTGCTGTTCTTTATCACTATTTTTGCCATTACCCTTTAACAGTATTTCAACTTGATTGGTGTCTTTATCAAAGGCTTTATTATTACCCACTTGATTGGCAACAATCATATCCAGTTTTTTACGTTGCATTTTGGCTTTTGCATATTCCACCAGATTTTCCGTTTCAGCTGCAAAGCCCACACTAAACAGCTTGGGGTATTGATGGGAAACATCAAACAGAATATCTGGGTTGTAGCTTAGCTTTAGGGATAAATCCTCTTCAGACTTTTTGATTTTTTGCTCTGCTCTCTGCGCGGGTGAATAATCTGCCACCGCAGCGGTAGCAATAAAAATATCAGCCTTGTTAGCCAGTGATAAGGTTTTTGCATGCATGTCTTTGGCGGATTCTACTAAATGCCTTTCTACGCCAGTAGGTGCTTCCAGTGCAACAGGGCCAGAGACCAAAATCACTTTGGCTCCCATCTGTTGTGCGGCCGTGGCAAGAGCATAACCCATTTTTCCTGAGCTACGATTGGTGATGTAACGCACTGGATCTATTGCTTCGCGTGTAGGACCAGCGGTCAATAAAACCGTTTTCCCTGCAAGGGACTTGCTTGATGTGGATAAATGGTCCGTATGTTTCAAGGCAGATATTATTGCCGTTGCCAATTCTTGCGGCTCAAGCATTCTACCAGCGCCCGTTTCACCACAGGCTTGTTCGCCTTCGGCTGGGCCATGTAAAGTAATACCGCGTTGACGCAATAGTTGGGCATTATCTTGAGTTGCGGCATTTGACCACATTAAACGATTCATTGCAGGGGCTAAATGGATTGGTGCATTCGTTGCTAGGCAAACCGTAGATAACAAATCATTCGCATGACCATGCGTTATGCGTGCCATAAAATCTGCACTGGCTGGTGCAATCATAATCAGATCAGCCCAACGTGCTAATTCGATATGACCCATTCCCGCCTCTGCATCAACATCTAGCAAGTCTGTATGTACAGGGTTTCCCGTCAGTGCCTGTAGCGTCAGGGGGGTGATAAATTCACAGGCTGCTTTAGTCATACACACCCTGACATCAGCCCCATTTTTGATTAATTGACGCGCTAATTCAGCAGTTTTATAAGCGGCAATACCACCGCTTATCCCTATAAGTATTTGTTTCTTGGTTATAAATGACATAATCGCCCAGATTATAACAAACAATATCATATTCCCCGATAGTTTTTACACAGTGAAATACGTTGATAGGTTTATCAAAGCCTTCTACGAAAACAAAGCAAAATAAAAATAAAAGGATACTCCGTACTTATGGCAATAACTGATTGGGCAGTCGAAGATCGACCCCGTGAAAAATTACTGGTTAAAGGAGCAGAAGCCTTAACCGATGCCGAGTTACTTGCGATATTTTTACGTACAGGTATCAAAGGTAAAACAGCGGTTGATTTGGCACGGGATTTACTTAGCGAAAGTGGTGGTTTGACTCCCTTGCTTAGTGCCGATGAAAAGAGTTTTTGTCAGGGCAAAGGCTTGGGGCAGGCAAAATATGTGCAAATGCAAGCAGTGGTTGAGATGAGTCGCCGTTACCTCGAAGAAAAAATTCATCGGGGGGATGCAATGACAAATGTCAGTGATGTTAAAAAGTATTTACAGTCGCGCTTGCAACAATATCCCTTTGAAGTATTTGCCTGTTTATTTCTGGACAATAAACATCGGGTGATCGAATATGAAGAACTGTTCAGAGGCACAATTGATGCTGCCAGCGTTCATCCAAGGGAAGTGATTCGGCGCGTATTGCACCATAATGCCGCTGCCATCGTGTTGGCACATAACCACCCTTCGGGTGTAGCAGAATCCAGTCAGAGTGATAATCAGATTACTCAAAAGCTAAAAGAAGCACTGCAATTAATTGATGTACGCGTACTTGATCATTTTATTATTGGCGATAATATTGTTTCATTCGCTGAGCGTGGTTTGCTTTAAGTCGTGATGGACGGCATTTTTGGTAATTGCCAATCAATCGGGGTTTCACCCAATGTTTCCAAATATGCATTGGTTTTGGAAAAGGGCTTGCTGTCGAAGAATCCTCGATAGGCTGATAAGGGCGAAGGGTGAGCTGATTTTATAATATGGTGCTTGCTGGTATTAATATGTACCCCTTTTTTCTGCGCGTAAGCCCCCCAGAGTATAAATACCACATGCTTTTTTTCATCACTGATGGTTTGGATGATTGCATCAGTAAATGTTTCCCAGCCTTTGCCCTGATGAGCATTGGCATTGCCTTCTTCAACAGTTAGCACGGAATTGAGCAATAACACGCCTTGCTCTGCCCAGCTTTGTAAATAACCTGTATGGCTATTATCCACACCAATATCACTTTGTAACTCTTTGTTTATATTTAATAAAGATTTTGGTAGTGGCTTAACGTCAGGCAGCACTGAAAAGCACAGCCCATGTGCGTGACCCGCGGTGGGATAAGGATCTTGACCTAAAATAACAACTTTCAGTGTATCAAATGGTGTGCTGTTTAGTGCATTAAACCACAGTGAGGCAGGTGGCAGAATATGTTTTCCCTGTGCTTTTTCTTTTTGCAGAAATTGCTTTAAGGACTGCATATAGGGTTTATCAAATTCTCCAGCAATTTTATCTAGCCAGCTTTGCTCAAGTTTAATGCGTGTATTCATGGTTGTGCAAAGACCTCTCTATTCAGTCTCACTGTATTTATTCAGTCAAAGCTAGTAGTTGCATAATATAAAAAACCGCCCCAAAGTAGGGGGGTGGGTTATGAGGCATTGGGTAAAGGCTAAATAACAGCCAAATTACCTTTTTCCTCTAACCATGCTTTTCTGTCGGATGCGCGTTTTTTAGCCAGGAGTAAATCCATTACAGCACGTGTTTCACTAGGCTCATGCATCGTCAACTGTACGAGACGTCGCGTATCAGGATCCATACTGGTTTCACGCAGTTGCAGTGGATTCATCTCACCCAAGCCTTTGAAACGTGTGACATTGATTTTACCTGTTATTTTCTCTGCCTCGATGCGATCAAGGGTTGCATTTAGTTCTGCTTCATCCAGTGCGTATTCAACCTTTTTCCCAATATCAATACGGTATAAAGGTGGCATGGCGATATACACATGACCGGCTTCAACCAGTGTAGAAAAGTGCTGAACGAATAATGCACAAATCAGCGTGGCAATATGCGCCCCATCCGAATCCGCATCGGCAAGGATACAGATTTTACCGTAGCGTAATTCATTTAAATCCTGACTGTCTGGTTCAACCCCAATGGCGACAGAAATATCGTGTATTTCATTAGACGCAAGCACTTGTGAGGAATCAACTTCCCATGTATTCAGGATTTTACCGCGCAGTGGCATAATTGCCTGAAATTCGCGGCTACGTGCTTGCTTGGCAGAACCTCCAGCAGAATCTCCCTCAACCAAAAATAGCTCGGTTTGATTCAGGTCTTGTGAACTACAGTCGGCTAATTTACCGGGAAGGGCTGGACCTGTAGCAATTTTCTTACGAACCACCTTTTTCGATGCTTTTGCCCGCTTTTGTGCATTACTTATGACGTGTTCAGCAATTAAGTCACCAATGGTAGGGTTTTGATTAAGGTATAAACTAAACGCATCTTTCACTACACCAGAGACAAAACCTGCCGCCGTGCGTGATGATAAACGTTCCTTGGTTTGCCCTGAAAACTGTGGATCCAGCATTTTGTAAGACAAGATAAAGCACAGCTTGTCCATAATATCGTCAGGGGCAAGCTTTAAGCCACGTGGTAATAAATTTCTAAATTCCGCAAACTCACGCAAAGCATCGGTTAACCCTGTGCGTAAACCATTCGTATGTGTGCCACCTTGCGAAGTAGGGATAAGGTTTACATAACTTTCCTGAACCAGCTCACCACCTTCAGGTAGCCAACAAAGCGCCCAATCTACGGCTTCACCTTTGCTTTTAAATTCCCCTAGAAATGGCTCAACAGGCAAATGCTCAAAGCCTTCGATTGCTTCCAGGAGATAATCTTGAATGCCATCTTCGTAATACCATTCGGTGGTCTCATTTTTTGCTTCTTCGGTGAACACAATGTGCAAACCCGGGCATAACACCGCCTTTGCTCGAAGATTATGTTTTAAACGGCGAACAGAAAATTTAACCGTGTCGAAATATTGGCTATTTGGCCAAAAGTGTAGGGAGGTTCCTGTATTTTTTTTACCCACGGTATTAATGACTTCAAGCTCCGAGGCTTTATTGCCATTTTCAAACGTCATTTGGTATTCTTTGCCGTCACGTTTAATCCGTACTTCCAGAATCAATGATAAGGCATTAACAACCGAAATACCGACACCGTGCAAGCCCCCAGAAAATTCATAATTCTTATCCGAAAATTTGCCACCTGCGTGCAAGGTACTGAGGATAACCTCAACGCCTGAAACACCTTTTTCGGGATGAATATCAACCGGCATCCCACGACCGTTATCGCTTACTGAAAGTGAACCATCGGCATGTAAGCTAACATTGATTTTATTAGCAAAACCAGCAAGGGCCTCATCAACACTATTATCGATAACTTCTTGAGCAAGGTGGTTGGGGCGCGTGGTTTCGGTGTACATTCCCGGTCTTTTTCGCACCGGATCAAGTCCACTTAAAACGGTAATCGATTCAGCGTTATAGTCATTACTCATTATTAATACAAACCCCAGTAAAACCTCATTAAGAGATCAAAATTATGTAATAAAACGTATGTTGTAAATTAGCCTGACAAATTACCTTTAATCAACAAAAAGGTAAAGAACAAAAAGGAAACACATTTTGCTTTACTGTTTTTACCGACATGAATAGTAAAGTTGTAATAAGTTATTGCCGTAGAAGCATCTGTCTTGCGCTAATCTTTAGGCAAGTGGTCTTTAATGATGGCGTATATGTCAGGACGTTTTTGAGCCATTTCTTCCTGTGTTAAGCCTTCCATCGAATGCGGATACTTTAACCAATCTGACGTTTCATGCACGACATAATCAGGAACAATATCGGTGATATTTCTACTCGGCTTGTAATACGGAACGGCAACCCGAATATCCTCGGGCATATTGCGTCGTGCCATTTTCTTTAATTGCTTGAGAATAGCTTCTATGGATCGTCCTGTGTCAAAAACATCGTCCACAATCAATAAGGTATCGTGGTTTTGAATATTCTTTACCAAGTAATTTAAACCCAATACTTTAACTTCGCGTTGTTGATTATCAATCCCCGAATAAGATGAGGTGCGAATCGCAATATTATCCGCATGGATGCCATGAAAATGTAAATATTCCTGAACGGCGATACCAATTGGTGCACCGCCACGCCATACGGCAATGATAAAGGTCGGTTTAAATCCCGATTCTAAAATTTGTTGAGAGAGTTTAAACGAATCTTCTAGTAAACTCTGTGCTGTTAGGTAGACTTTTTCCATGAACGAAGGGTACATTAAATAGAATGCAAAAGAAATTTCTTGATGAAGAAGAACTCATACAAGACTCCTTTAAACTGGGGGTCACTATTTTTGAGTCAGGCTTTAAGCCTACCTTTATTGTCGGCTTATGGCGGGGTGGTAGTTCTGTCGGCATTTATGTCCAGGAATGCCTGCAAACGCTCGGCATCGAAACCAACCATATTTCACTGCGCACCTCCTATCAAGGGCAACCGTATTACCATGAAATGGCAAACTTACCCGTTGAAGACATTCGGGTGCATGGCACAAAATATCTGGTAGAGAGCTTAAACGTTGAAGATTCATTGCTAATTGTCGATGATGTATTTAGTACTGGGAAAAATATCGACGCTGTTATCAATAAACTCCAGAACAGACTCCGACGGAATATGCCCAAAGATGTCAGAATCGCCACCCTGTGGCAACGCCCCTCATTCAAGGCAGTCACCACCAAACCCGACTTTGTTTTACACCAAACAGAAGATTGGCTAGTGTTTCCCTATGAAATGTCAGGCTTAACACTCGAAGAAATTAAACAACATAAACCGTTTCTTGTTCCTTATCTAAACCCTGATTTAATCCCTGAAAGCTGATTCTTTACATAGTTAAAAAAAGTGCCTATAAGTGTGGGGGTGGCTTTAAATAGTAAGGGTTTAACGGGTTAATCACTAAAAACAGGAATATTAATGGGTATCTAATTTTTAATTTTTCCCTAAAAGTTAAGGTCTTGATATTTTTATCAAGATAGAATTCTGGGTATTCGATTTTTCTAGTATTTCACCGATAGAATCATCGGTGACGAATTTTTTGGAATTCTGAGTGTCCAATTTTTTCGCTAAGAGAGAAATAATGATGGAGATTGAGTATGTTGCGTTATTTAGGAATAGTTTGCTCAAGTGTATTGCTGGCAAGCTGTGAGGTTAATAAACCCGAAACTGATCAGAGTCTTACTCAGTTTAAGGGGCAGTATGTCTATGGTCATGAGGTCAGCAGTTTTCAGCCTTGTAACTCGACAGTTGCTTATTCGATTGTTTTTCCCGATGCGGAGTATAAACGTCTAAGCGCTATGAATCCTAAGAAGGTAGAAGGGCTGGATCAGCCAGTGTATGTAGAATTGAGCGGTACATTGAGTTCCTCTGCTAATGAGGATAGGGTTGCCGCGGACTACGATGCCATTCTGAAAGTATCGGAGGTTCAGAAGGTGTTGGATTCAGTTCCTGATTCTTGTGTTATCCCACAGGTAAATGACGCGGAATCGGGCTGGCAAAATACCTTGGCTGAAGTCAGTCATGTTGAACCGTTAGGTGATGGAACTTACGCCTATTCCATCACCTATACCCCATCTGTGGGGGTGGATGGTAAGCAAGCTGAGCCTATTTCACAACATGCATTTGGCAGTGCCAGAGCACCCGTACTGGGACAAAAGGTTGAGATTCGCTATCGTGCACAAGAGCCAGTTATTTACGAGCTACTAAATGAGCTTAAGTGGCGTAAAGAGAACTGAAAAAATATCGCGCAATAAATAATAAAGAGACAAGGAATAACAAATAAAAGAAGGCTTTGATAAACCTGCCGAGCGTGTCAATTTCAAGGTGCACGGCGCACAGAAAGTGGAGTTTATACAGAGTAAATGCGCATTTTGAATACCGCACAACGCAGAGATTAGTTTGTGCAGGTGGTTTTGCAAAGCCTTCATCATGAGATTAGTTGAAATTTGACCCTCCCACCTTTTTACTATTTTTGGGGATAAGCGGCTTGATTTTGATGATTAAATATTGGATCTCCTAATTATTTCGTTAAATACAGTCTCGTTGCCTGACTACTTGCCAAAACTAATAATTTCATTTGCAATTTCAGCGTTCCATTGCCACATAAAAGTGTGTCCCATATCCAGTACGACCAAAGATGAATTTGGAATATGATCCGATAGATATTCTCCATGTGCCAGTGGCAAGCAGGGGTCATGTTTGCCATGAATAACTAATGTGGGCATGCTAATTTTCTTAACAAGCTCCAATCTATCTGGCGAGGCATTGGTAGCAAGAGCATGATTCATTGGCGTTACATCACTTCTTGACCTTTCTTCGGATAATCTAACAGCATTAGATACTTTGGTTGCGGGGAAATCTCTAGTGCCTGCATAGGTTATATGCCATCCATTAATTAGATTTGAGGTCATTTCATCTTTGCTTGTTGGTGGTGAGTCAATGCTATTTTTGATGTAATCCAGAAAATGTTCAGCGGGTGGAGGCAATATGTTATTTGTAATGGGTTGCCCCATGGTCGCTTGCATGTACGGTCTGTGATCTGCAGACGTTGAAATGAGAACGAGTCTTGACACTTTTTCAGGATTTTCTGTTGCTAAAAGCTGGGCAATATAGCCACCCATAGAGAGATCAACAACTGTAGCTTGTTTAATTTGATGTGTATTTAGTACAGATATGGCATCGTTTTTCATTGCTGTGAGATCATAAGGGTTTTTTTGATAATTAATGCCATCAGATTTTCCTGTATCTCTGTGATCATATCGGATGACGTAATATCCCGATTTAGCCAACTCTTCACAAAATTCTCTTGGCCAAAATATACTTTGATTCATAGCTCCCATAACAAGGAGGAGCGCTGGGTTACATTTGTCTCCAAAAGAATCAGACCATATTTTTATAGTTTCTTTAGTTTGCATAAATGACTTCCTTTGAAGAGATACTTAATGAAACATAACAATAACAAATAATTAGAACATCCAATATTTAATCACCAAAATCAGGCTGCTTATCCCTAAAAACTGTCTATAAGTGCGGGGGTGGCTTCAAATAGTAAGGGGTTAATCACTAGAAATAGAAATGGGTATCTACTTTTTCCTAGATTAAGAAAAATGATACTTAATGCATCTCTGATTATACTTTCGTGTATAGATCTCATAAAATATATATTTTTTTCTTGGGGTGGGATGTTTTATGCAAGATACAGATAAACAAGCAATAGATGTATTGCAAGAAGTTGCCCTTCAGGGGATTACAGAGCAACGTAGAGCACGGCGTTGGGGGATATTTTTTAAGCTTCTGATAGCGGCTTACTTTTTGATTCTTCCTTTGTTTTATTACTTTACTGTAATTAAAGGAGAGGGCATGAAGGTGGGTGCTAAGGAATATACTGCAGTTATTAATATTGATGGTGCTATATCAGCAAAATCAGAGGCTGGGGCTGATTATATTATCCCCTCGTTGCGTGAAGCTTTTGAAGATAAAAAGGTGAAAGGTGTCATTATTCGATGTAATAGCCCGGGCGGTAGTCCTGTTCAATCGGGGTATATATTTGATGAAATTCGTCGTCTTCGCAAGTTACATGAAAATAAACCTGTTTATGCTGTTGCTGCAGATATTTGTGCTTCTGGCGGTTACTATATTGTTTCTGCAGCAGATAAAATATACGCAAGTAAGACAAGTTTGGTTGGTTCCATCGGTGTGCGAATGGATAGTTTTGGTGTTGTTGATTTAATGAAAAAAATTGGTGTCGAAAGTCGACAATTAACAGCGGGTAAACATAAAGCAATTCTTGATCCTTTTCATCCACGTAATGAGGAGGAAGAAGTCTTTTTAAAGAAGATGTTGGCAACGACACATAAGAACTTTATTGATGCTGTAAAGATGGGAAGAGGAGAGCGATTAAAAGATGATCCTGATATTTTTAGTGGGCTTTTTTGGGTAGGTGAAAGTGCCAAAGATTTGGGTTTAATTGATGGTTTTGGTAGTGCTTCTTACGTGGCTCGTGAAGTAATAGGGGCTGAAAAGCTAGTAGTGTTCTCTCAAAAAAAATCAGTGTTAGATCGCTTAGCCGATCGGATTGGTACAAAAATTAGTACGATGTTGATGGAGAGTGATAATTGGTATTTGACGTATTAGGATGTGACAGGGAGGTTCAGTACTGTATTTTTAGGAAGATAAGCAGGGTTGGATGATTATAAAATGAAAATTTATTGAATAATTTCACGTAAATCATTTGATTTTTAGTGCCGTTTTATTGAAAGTACACTACTATCACCCTAGAGCGGAATTAGTAACAGTTTAGCAAAAGAGGATTAACTAGAATGAAAGTATTAGTCGCGGTAAAACGCGTCGTCGATTATAACGTGCGAATTCGCGTTAAATCTGATGGCAGTGGAGTGGACACAGATAATGTTGTAATGTCGATGAATCCATTTGATGAGAATGGGTTAGAGGAAGCATTACGTATGAAGCAGGCAGGTATCGCTACCGAGATTGTTGCGGTTACTGTAGGTACAGAGCAGTCACAAGACACATTGCGTAGTGCCTTGGCGATGGGTGCTGATCGTGCCATTTTGATTAAAGCAGATGAAGCTCCAGAGCCATTAGGTATTGCTAAGCTGTTAAGTAAAGTTGTTGAACAGGAAGAGCCACAAGTTGTTTTTTTGGGTAAACAGGCAATTGATGATGATTCTAATCAAACGGGTCAGATGCTTGGGGCACTGCTTAATTGGCCCCAAGGTACTTTTGCATCTAAGGCTGAATTTGAAGGCGATAGCGTAAACTTAACGCGTGAAACTGATGCGGGTTTGGAAACTATTAAAATCAACCTTCCTGCAATTATTACGACAGACCTTCGTTTAAATGAGCCACGTTTACCAAAGCTTCCAGATATTATGAAGGCAAAGAAAAAGCCAATCGATATAGTTGAAGCATCAAGTTACGGTGTAGATTTAGCGCCACGTTTAGACGTTGTTTCGGTTTCTGCTCCAGAAGCACGTAAGCCTGGTGTGATAGTCGCTAATGCAGCCGAATTGATTGATAAACTTAAAAATGAAGCGGGGGTTCTATAAATGTCTATTTTAGTTATAGCCGAGCACGATAACAGTGCATTAAATGCCAATACGTTGAACACCTTAAATGCGGCAACACAAATTGGTGGTGATATTACCTTATTGGTAGCAGGTAGTGATGCCCAAAGTGTTGTGGAGCAAGCTGCTAAAATCGCTTCAGTGAGTAAGGTTTTATCTGCAAACCATGCGGCACTTGCAGATGGTATTGCAGAAAATATTGCTTCTTTGGTGAATAGTATCGCAACTAATTATTCGCACATTCTCGCACCAGCATCTAACTTCGGTAAGAACTTTTTACCACGTGTTGCAGCAATGCAGGATGTGATGCAGGTTTCTGATATTGTAAAGGTTATTTCAGAAGATACCTTCGTTCGACCTATCTACGCAGGTAATGCATTAGTTACCGTTAAAAGCAACGATTCGGTAAAACTTATTACGGTGCGTAGTACGGCATTTGATGGTGTTGATGCAACAGGGGGTTCTGCCACTGTTGAAGAGTTGACATTTGGTGAAGCGTTTGACGGTGTATCATTTGTAAGCCGTGATGTCACGGTGTCTGAAAGACCGGATCTTGCTACAGCACCTATCGTTGTTTCTGGTGGTCGTGGCGTAGGAAGTAAAGAAGACTTTGCCATCATCGAAACACTTGCTGAAAAGATGAATGGGGCAGTCGGCGCATCCCGTGCAGCGGTTGATGCAGGCTATGCACCCAATGATTTTCAGGTTGGACAAACAGGTAAGGTGGTTGCACCTGAGATTTACTTCGCTATCGGTATTTCTGGTGCAATTCAGCACCAGGCAGGTATGCGTGAGAGTAAAGTCATTGTTGCTATTAATAAAGATGAAGAAGCACCAATCTTCCAGATTGCAACTTACGGTATCGTCGCTGATTTATTCGATGTTGTACCTGAGCTTACAGAACAATTGAGTTAAGCACAGAGTGTATATGAAGGCTTTGATAAACCTACCGAGCATGTCAACTTCAAAGCGCACGGGGCGCACAGAAAGTGGCGTTTGCACAAAGTAGTTTACACAGAGTAAATGAGTATTTTGAGCACCGCGTAATGCAGACATTGGCTTACGCAGGTGGTTTTGCGAAGCCTTCTATATTCGTATTTACTTACTTTGGGCTTATATGTCTTAAGCCTAACCTAGGTAAGTGTCCGCTGATCGGGGGGTGAGATAATAGTTCTCCGGTCAGCGACTTATAATGTCTGTCTGGCATTATATCCCTGGATTCTCAGCTAGTTATTCGCGTATATTTTAAGTATAGATGTTGCACTCCGGCTGTTTATCGTACCATACTTAGTCTGAGTATATATATGCTCATTTCATCAATTACAAACGCTAGGAAATCTTATGCCTGCTTTATTACCAAACGTCGATCCAGATGGTCTACTCGAATATTCCGTTGTTTATACAGATCGTGCCCTTAATCATATGTCACACTCTTTTCAGGGTGTTATGAGAGATATTTCATCAACATTAAAAGAAGTCTATAACGCTAAAGCAGCGATTATTGTACCCGGTAGCGGTACTTTCGGTATGGAATCTGTAGCACGTCAATTTGCAACAAATGAGAAGTGTTTAGTGATTCGTAATGGCTGGTTTAGCTATCGCTGGACACAAATTTTTGATATGGGAAATATTCCATCAGAACATATCGTGATGAAAGCACAACAAGTTGAAGATGCTACTCAGGCACCTTTTGCGCCTGTCGCCATTGAAGAGGTGATTGCCACAATCAAAGCAGAAAAACCAGCCGTAGTATTTGCACCGCATGTTGAGACCTCCTCTGGAATGATACTTCCCGATGATTATATGAAAGCGGTTGCCGATGCGACCCATGAAGTGGGTGGTTTATTTGTATTGGATTGTATTGCCTCAGGAACTATTTGGGTAGATATGGAAGCTACGGGTGTCGATGTGTTAGTCAGTGCGCCGCAAAAGGGCTGGAGTGGCCCACCGTGTGCAGGTTTAGTCATGCTGAATGATGCCGCTATTGCAAAAATGGAAACAACGGAAAGCACAAGCTTTGCAATGAATCTGAAGCAGTGGCATGCCATTATGCAAGCTTACGAAGGTGGTGCACATGCGTATCATGCAACCATGCCAACAGATGCATTGCGTACCTTCCGCGATATTATGCTGGAAACACGTGAGTATGGTTTCGATAAAGCAAAGCAGGATCAATACGAATTAGGTCAGAAAGTCAGAGCATTATTGGCTTCTAAAGGTATTCAGAGTGTTGCTGCAGAAGGCTTTGAAGCACCAGGTGTGGTTGTTAGTTATACGCAAGATGCAGATATTCAGACGGGTAAGAAGTTTGGGGCGGTCGGTATGCAGATTGCAGCAGGTGTGCCTTTACAATGTGATGAACGTGATGATTACCAGACATTCCGTTTAGGTTTATTTGGTTTGGATAAATTACAAAATGTTGATCGCACTGTAGCGAATCTTGAAGATGCATTAAAGAAGGTGCTCTAGTTTTCTTTAGTTGAAACAAAGGCTTTGTTTGCACAAAGAGATATGGGAGCAAATAGCCGGATAAAAATGATGTGAATTTCTCTCTTACCATACTCTTTGTGCAAATTGTGCAAAGTCCTCATTTGTCTCCGCTCAATACCTCAATGGAACGCTACTTTTGTATATTTATGTGTATATTATGCACGTAATATTCAGGAGTGATTGTTTGTGAATAAAGTATAAGGTATTGAAAACTATTCGTTTTTAAAAAAGAGCCTTAAAGTGGGGGGGTGTATTTATCAGAATGTGCATAAAATAAAATTGTATGTTATTATATTTTTTACAAGGTAATATCCTGGTAGAAATGTAATCCTGCATTTTTGTTAATTCAACATAAACTGATTAAAATGTATCCATTAAAAAAATATCTTTTTTTAGCTGTATCGCTACTTGTTATACCTTCTGTCATTTTTTCTGCTGAAGATAAAACAAGTATTCAATTGAGTGTAGTGAGTTTGGGGTATGTTAAATTCTCAGGCAGTTTGGTCGATACTTCGCATTATTTTTCAGAGGTTCAAGTAAGACCAAATCACTCACAAAAACCTGGTCCTAAAATTTTATTAGGCACACTCGGCCTTCAATCAAATATCACAGGTGACTGTACTTTGAATTTCTCTAGTGAGAATAATTTTGGGCTGCGTCACGTCAGTAGCAATAAAAAGTTATCTGATTATTTTTTAAACTACCGAAATAAAAATATCACCAAAAATCAAAATCATAGCATGTCTGTCCCTTGTAATTTTAAACCTGAGAACGTCAATTTTTATACGACAGGCCAATATCTGGAAGAAATTGAACCGGGTGTGTACAGTGATACTGTTCGAGTAGAAGTGGAAATACAATAGCTCCGGTCATCGCTTCGATTGGTATTTTTTGTTGATGTGTGAGGCTTGTGCCGTAGCCCTTTGCCAAGAAGGTTCAACTACTATGAATAAGCTATTGATAACGGGGGAAAAATGCCTCAAAGTAGGGGGGTGGATTAAAATTCAATAGCTCGTGTGAGTTCTAGTACTTTTTTTTTGGAGTGCTCATCAATGAATGTTTCAGTCGTTCCGTTGTTAGCATAATCATCAAGTATCTTATTGAGTACTTTTAGATGCTGAACAAACAGTGTTTTGTCTTTTGCCTTTATATTGTATCTATTGACTGTTTTTAATAATTCAATAGAGGCACTGTTTAAACTCTGGTTTTGGCGTGGTGTGGGGTTGTCATGTGGGGTTGCTAAGCCCAGTTTTTTAATCACTTCTTGTACTACATCGCCTTGGTATTTTAAGACTGAGATAGTATCTTTACCAAACAGTGCCTGGCATTCAGTGACAAAGCCTTGATAATCTAAATGCCGAGAAAACCATTCTATCTCCAACATTTCCGCAAAGGATAGGCTTTTTCCATAACAGGGGTTACTGTCTACTTGCGGGTTTCGAATACACTGTTTGTAATAGCTTTCAATAAACGCGAGTGGTTCCCGAAACCATACCCACATTTCCACATTAAAGAGTGTCTTTAGCTCTTTTAAAATCTGTTTGGATTCATCTGGAAAGTCCCACCAGTAATTATAGATGCCCTCGGATGATATGAAAATGGTGTGGGTATTCTCTTTAACTTGAGAGAGTATATTTTTGAAGTTTTTGAGGAAGTTTTCTTGGTGGTACGTGATTAGATTTTTTTCAAACCAATGGTGTTTGGGTGCATCAGTATTCTGTATTTTTTCAAGGTTATGAGGGTACAGAATCCCTTTAGTCCTGAGTTTTTGTTGTCTCTTTTCCAGATAGGTTTGTAAACTGGTTGTCCCTGTTTTAGGAGTACCAGCATGGATAATGAGTTTGAGTGGCTTGCCTCGTGATTCATCGAGTGGTGTTGTAATTTCTGTGAGTGTTTGGGTGAATTGACTCAGTTGCATGGTTTACTTACCACTGTTCCTTGTCTCTGTTTTGAAAAGTAAAAATAACAAGAGACCCTTTTTGTATGATGAGTATGATACAAAGAATATGGCACAAAGAGTATGACGGGAGAAACATTCAAGCCATCTTCATCTGTCATATATCTTCGTATACAGGTATTAACAAGATAAAAAAGTGCCTCAAAGTAGGGGGGTGGCTTACTGATTAATCTGCCAGTTCTCAACAAAACTACCACAGCTTTGTTGAATAAAACTGTGGCAGTTTAGCAAAATCCCACTTAAACAAATTGTTACATATTGCTGTACATTGGCCCACCACTCTCTGGTGTTGTCCAGACAATATTCTGTGTTGGGTCTTTAATGTCACAGGTTTTACAATGGACGCAGTTTTGAGAATTGATAAGTAGTGACTTTGAGCCATCCTCTTCTTCTACAATTTCATAGACGGCTGCTGGGCAATAACGTGATTCAGGTGAATCATACAGTTCTAAATTGGTATCAATCGCTACTTTTTGATCTTTCAGTGTTAAGTGAATTGGCTGATTTTCATCATGGAATGTATTTGATAAATACACTGATGACAGTCGGTCAAACGTCACTTTTCCATCAGGAGCAGGGTATTCAATTTTGTTTACTTCTGTCTTTTTCTTGAGCTGCAAGTGATCTGCATGATGTGTCATGGTCCAGGGCTCTTTTCCTCGGGTAATATAAGCTGTTAAGCCTGCATTGGCTAAACCAAGGAGTAAGCCTTTACTGAAACCCGGGCGAATATTACGCACTTTGTGTAATTCTTCGTATATCCATGAGTCTTTAAAAGCAGCTTCGTAGGAAACCTGCTCAGTTAATTCTCCACTTGTCGTAACTTCATCTGCCGTCAGTGCTGCAAAAGTTGCCTCTGCTGCTAGCATGCCACTTTTCATGGCAGTGTGAATGCCTTTGATTTTAGCTACATTGAGGAAACCAGCAGTATCACCCACCAGTAATCCACCTGGAAAATCCAGTTTAGGTAAAGATTGTAAGCCACCTTCTGTGATAGCGCGTGCGCCATAGCTTAGGCGTTGCCCGTCTTCAAAAAGTGGTCTAATGGATGGGTGGTTTTTAAAGCGCTGAAATTCTTCAAATGGACTTAGGTAAGGGTTGGAATAATCCAGTCCTACTACAAATCCTACGGCAACGAGATTATTTTCCATGTGGTAAAGGAAAGAACCACCATAGGTATCGCTTTTTAGTGGCCAGCCAATTGTGTGTAGGGTTTTACCCATTTCGTGCTTTTCTGGTTTTACTTCCCAGACTTCTTTAATGCCGATACCGTATGTTTGTGGGGACGCATCTTTGTCTAAATGATAGTGTTCAATCAGACTGCGACTGAGTGAGCCACGACAGCCCTCAGCAACGATGGTGAGTTTAGCGCGTAACTCCATTCCCGGGTCGTATGAGGCTGTTTTTGTGCCGTCTTTATGTACCCCCATTTCACCTGTAGCCACTCCGACTACTTTATTATTCTCATCATAAAGGACTTCGGCTGCGGCAAAACCGGAATAAATCTCTATGCCCATTTCTTCCGCTTTTTCTCCTAGCCATTTGGTAAAACGACTAATACTAATGATGTAATTATCATCATTGTGCATTGAAGGTGGGGTAGGAAGTCTTTGTGAGCCTTTTTCTGTTAGGTAAGTAAAATAATCTTCCGTGACGGATGTGCTTATTGGTGCACCTTGTTCTTTCCAGTCAGGAATTAATTCATCGAGTGCGCGTGTTTCCAGAATTGCCCCAGCAAGGGAGTGAGCGCCTACTTCGGCTCCCTTTTCTAATACCGTGATAGCAATTTCCTGCCCTTTCTCTTTGGCGAGTTGAGTCAAACGAATTGCCGTAGATAAACCCGCAGGACCTGCTCCGATAATAACAACATCAACATCTATAGAATCGCGTTCACTCATAGTTACCTCCAATAATAACAAATAAATTCAACGCATCAATTATAGTGGAAACTACATAAGGGATACTGTTTTTTATCGAATGGTTAGTATTAAGCCTTGCGAAGGTAAACGACGTTTATAGACGATGGTGAAGAATTGTTTATGAGTTGAGTTCCATGCCAATGCAGGCGCTTATATTCATTAGCATATGCATCGCAATAGGAATATATAGTGAATTTGTTTTGAGTTTGGCAATAGCCAAAAGAATACCAATAAGAAAAATACTTACGATTTCAAACCAGCCATATTGTGTGTGAATAATAGCCCAGCTTGCTGAAGTGAGTAATATTGCACCTACTGTACCAAAAGCACTATTTTTTAGCCCTTCAAAAAAGAAGCCACGGAAAAGAATTTCTTCAAAAAAAGGCGCAGATATACCCACGGCAATCCAAAGCAGTGGCAAGTTCTCGGTACTCGAATATAAGCGAATCATAAACTCGGGTGTGGGTCGATTCAGCCAGCTATTGATTGCCTCTATCAGTACCATCGCAACAATCATCAGCCCCAGAAAGAGAAATACATGCTTTAGTGTGGGTTTATACAAGCCAAGGTATTCCGTAATATCTGCCATGATGGTACGGGGTACTTTGCGAATACGGTCATCGCGTATAAGGATAAAAATCATCACTAACGCAATGCCTATCAATGCAGAAGGGATTTGCGAGACACTGATGGCATCACCGTTTAATGCATAATTAGCCAGTACAGATTTTAGTCCTGCTGTTGAGTCAGACTGCAAGGCGTCATCTATCGACATAGAGTCAGTCACCAGTATGTAAACCAATAATAGCAGTAACTGGAATATGGAAAATAGTATAAAAATTAGCAGGGTTAATGTTAATGTCGCCCAAACCCCCCAATACTTATGCTGCGCAACTGTCATTGTGGGGGTGACGTGTGTTGATGGATGATCAGACATTGCTAGGCTTAAACATTGACGAGTGTTGTTTTGCTCAGAATATCCTGTAGAGCTTGGCGTGACTTGTTGAAGGGGATGAAGAATAAACCCAGCCCCATTAGTGCAGTAATGTAACGAATGAGTGACTCAGACCATGAGATGTGTTCGTTATGCTTATTAATGACTTTGATTTTCCATACTTTCATGCCTGGTGTTTGCCCGCGTTTTCTCCAGAAATAGGCAAAATACAGAAAGCTGATAATCAGCCAAAAACTCTTTAACAGAAGATTGATTGGGCTATTCGCAGGAATTGTATTGATGGTTTCCGTTTTACTAATCTGAACCTGTTGTAATGGCACTATTTCTAAGCCGATGACGAGCTGTTGAATAATTAAGGTTAAGATAATAATAATAAAAAATACAATCAAACTGTCGTAACAGATACTTAATAGACGAGATCGGATTGTCGCGTTTGTCGCTACGTTTGTAGATGCTGGGTGAATATCAGACATGCTATCGAGTTTCCTATAATATCAAAATTATATATTGAGAGACCTTGTACGATCTTCGCACAATCACTGCGCGACCTTTACACAAAAAGAGATAGGACGGATAAAAAGGCTTATATTTCCTCTTATCATGCTCTTCGTGCAAAAGTCTCATTAAGAAAGTTTTGCAACATCTCGTGACCATGTTCCGTCAGGATTGATTCTGGGTGAAACTGTACCCCTTCGATTGCAAGTTCCTTGTGACGAATACCCATGATTTCATCTATATCGCCCTTCTCATCTTGAGTCCATGCAATGACCTCCAGCGAGTCGGGAATTGAGTCTTTCTCTATCACCAAAGAATGATAGCGTGTTGCTTTAAAAGGGTTAGGCAAACCCTCAAAAATACCGATACCTTTGTGATAAATATCCGAGGTTTTTCCGTGCATGATTTCTTTGGCACGAATAATAGTGCCACCAAAGACCTGACCAATTGACTGGTGCCCTAAGCACACCCCAAAAATAGGGAGCTTACCTTTGAAGTGTTCGATTACTTCCAGAGAAATACCTGCTTTGTTCGGTGTACAAGGGCCAGGGGAAATCATAATCCTTTCTGGTGCAAGTGCTTCAATGTCTGCAATGGTGATTTGGTCGTTACGTTTGACGACAACCTCAGCACCCAATTCGCCTAAATATTGCACTAGGTTATAGGTAAAGGAGTCGTAGTTATCTATCATTAGAATCATGGCGTACTCCTATTTCTTCTGTTGAGTGCGAGGACTAAAAGAACCATCTAAACCCGCAGCGGCTTGACTTACGGCTTTAAAGATTGCGCGGGCTTTGTTCATGGTTTCCATCCATTCCAGTTCAGGTTTGGAGTCATACACGACACCAGCTCCTGCTTGAATGTGTAGTGTCTTATCTTTGATAACACCTGTACGAATTGCAATCGCCGTATCCATATTACCATTCCAGGCAAGATAGCCGATAGCACCTGAGTAAATACCGCGTTTTACCGGCTCTAATTCATCAATGATTTCCATGGCACGAATTTTGGGTGCGCCACTAACGGTGCCTGCGGGGAATGTGGCACGGAGTACGTCAATAGCACTCATATCGGGTAATAGTTTACCCACCACATTGGAAACAATATGCATTACATGAGAATAGCGTTCAATACCCATTTTATTTGTCAGGCGAACAGAGCCAGTTTGGCAGACGCGTCCTGCATCGTTGCGCCCTAAATCAATCAGCATCAAATGTTCAGCGAGTTCTTTGGGATCATTGAGCAATTCTTTTTCCATCAACAAATCTTTGGCTTTATCGTGACCACGTTTGCGTGTTCCCGCAATAGGGCGAACGGTAATTTCACCATTATCCAGCCTTACCAGTATTTCGGGTGATGAACCCACAATCTGAAAAGAATCCAGATGCATGAAGTGCATATATGGAGACGGATTAAATGAGCGTAAAGAGCGATACAAATCAATTGGAGGTGCTTCAAAAGGAATGCTAAGACGCTGTGAAAGTACCACTTGCATAGCATCGCCTGCTTTGATGTACTCGCGTGTTTTTTCTACGGCCTCTTTAAAGCTTTCTTCGGTAAAACCAGAAACAAAATTATCTTCCGTGATTGTTTTGGGGTTACTGACAGGTTGATAGAGGGACAACGGTTGTTGTAATTTATGACTTAAATCGTCGAGTCGCTGTTCTGCACTTTCGTACTCACCATCGCTGGCATGTACGATAATAGAAAGAATACCGTTTAAGTTATCAAAAATAACCACTTCTTCTGAGAGCATCAGCAAGATGTCGGGAGTCTGCAAAGGGTCAGGTTTGGATTCTGCCTCAACACCAGATAATTTGGGTTCGATATAACGAATGGTTTCATACCCAAAGTAACCGACGAGGCCACCATTAAATCGAGGCATCCCTTCAATTTCTGGAACTTTGATGCTGTCTTTGTAGTTTTCAATCCATTCCAGTGGATCATCGACAGTTTCACTGGAAACCGTTTTCCCTTCAGTGACCACCTCAACGTGTTTACCTGTGACCTTAATAATGGTTTTGGCTGGTAAACCGATAATAGAATAGCGCCCCCATTTTTCTCCACCTTGAACAGATTCAAATAAATAGGAATACGGCTCATTAGCGAGTTTGAGGTAAGTGCTTAAGGGGGTGTCAAGATCAGCCAGTATTTCACGAACCAGTGGTATGCGTGTATAACCTGCGTCAAGGTGGGTTTTAAATTGTGATTTGTTCATTGTTAAACCTAATATAAATGTGTGGGTATTGGTATTAATTTACTCATTCATTGCAGAGCACAACTGTCTTTTTTTCAAAAGACGCTATATCCAAAGCCAGCTACGATTTATTGGGTGATTTAACATGAGGTGTATTCTAACGTGCTTTTTAATAAATCAGCAAGTGGTAAACTGTCTAAATAAGAGACCTTTGCACGAAGAGCAGGGTCTTAATAAGAATAAAATAATAAAAAGTCAGCGGGAAATACCCGACTGGTTGGTTTTTATTATGTGGCTTAACATCGCTCAACGTCGCTTAATGTTACTTAACGATGTCACGGAGTTCAATCATAGAATCAATCACCATATCAGGGTTTGAGTCACGAATATCCTGTCCATGGTTGTAACCATAAGATAGGCAGATAATACTGAAGCCAGCAGCACGGGCGGCTTTTACATCAGAGATTGAATCTCCAAGCATCAAGGCATTGTCTGGTTTTACCCCCAGCATTTTTGCACCGTGTAACAAAGGCAGGGGATCGGGCTTTTTCTTTTCCAGGGTATCGCCACAGATGACCATGTCAAAATCATCTTGTAGCCCTAACTCTTGCAAAATAGGGAGGGTAAATTCGGTGTCTTTATTGGTGACACAGCCTAATTGGATGTTTAGTGACTTTAAGTAATCAATGCCTTCACGAACCCCGTTATATAATTTACTGCGTTTTGAGGTATTCTCAGCATAAAGGGTTCTAAAAATAGGCATCGCTTTTTCAAACAAAGCCTCGTCGTGAGGGGCATCAAGGTCGTTGGCGATACCGCGCTGAACAAGACTATGTATGCCATTGCCCACCCATTCGCGTGTTGCATCTTCACCACGAGGCGGAAGACCTATGCGTTTCATCGTTTCATCAAGAGACCAAGAAAGGTCAGGCACAGAATCCACCAGTGTGCCATCAAGATCCATCATAATTAATTTAGGGGTGAATAGTTTACTCATAGTGGCACTCGCTGGTGATGATGTTTAATAGTTTTTATCTTGTCAGTTTTCTAGCTTTTTAGCTTTTTATGAACAGTGTAATGAGTTGAGTTAAGAATAAAAAAATGCCTCAAAGTAGGGGGGTGGCTTTCATTACTGTTACTGCTGTTATTTGCTACTTGTTAATGGATAATCGTGCAAATTAACAGCTGTATGTGACATTGGCCATTGCTAATTGCTCGCGGAATTTGCCGCATATCGTGTCGTAATCATTAGGGTCTTCTGCATTTGCGGCACCAAAAATAGCAGAGCCTGCAACAAACATATCTGCGCCCGCTTCTTTAATCTCTTTGATATTGCTATCTTTTACACCACCATCAATTTCCAGACGAATATCATAGCCAGAATCATCAATTAATTTTCTGCATTGTTTTAATTTGGTCAGTGTCGCGGGAATAAAGCGTTGACCGCCAAAGCCTGGATTAACAGACATCAATAAAATTAAATCCACTTTATCCATTACATACTCCAGTACATCTAACGATGTGGCCGGATTAAATACTAAGCCCGCTTTGCAGCCAAGTTCACGAATCATTTGCAGTGTACGATCTATATGCTCCGAAGCTTCGGGATGAAAAGAAATATAAGTTGCTCCCGCTTTCGCAAAATCTGGAATGATTCTATCCACGGGTTTAACCATCAGGTGTACGTCTATATCCGCCGTCACGCCATGCTTGCGCAAGGCATCACACACCAAAGGGCCAATGGTTAAATTAGGAACATAGTGATTATCCATCACATCAAAATGTACAACATCCGCACCGGATTTTATGACGTTATCAACTTCTTCTCCTAAACGGGCAAAATCCGCAGAAAGAATAGAAGGGGCGATGAGGTCTGTTTGGCGTGCCATAAAATAATTCCTTAAATAGTATAATGTGTCTGAGCGCAGCCTGACTCTACCTTAAAATATTTCAATTGTGTATTTGTCTTTAGGGATAAAGGCTTATTTTTGTTCACTTGTTTTGATTCGTTGTGATTAGCTTTGATTGATTTTGTTTCACCACAATAACACGTTCATTCGCTATCCGTCGTCTGCCAGATTGAGTGCTATAATTTCAGCGATAATCTCTATAATACATTATTCTATGACTGGCAATAAGGCGATGCACGACTCAGGCTTAATAATTGAAAAAATAGTGCATGAAAGTGCCGATAGGGCGGGGGTAAATCTGTATATGGCAAGGGCTGATAAAATTCATCCGCTTGCCAGTGGCAATAAATTTTACAAACTAAAACCTCAGATTGAATACGCAAAAGCCAATAATATCAAACAGTTCGTTAGTTTTGGTGGGGCATTTTCTAATCATATTTATGCACTGGCATTAACGGCCAATGACAATGGATTACAAAGTATTGGAATTATTCGGGGTGAGTCAGAATATGCCAATAATCCAACACTCACGGCAGCACGAAAAGCAGGGATGAAACTGGAATTTGTCAATCGTAAAACATACCAGCGACGGAACGATGAGAACTACCTTGCAGAATTACAAAAATGCTATCCAGAGGCCTTGATTATCCCCGAAGGTGGTAGCAATCAGTTGGCGATTTCAGGGTGTGCAGAATTGGCAAAAGACATTAATGCCCAACAGCACAGTGATATTTTAACGATTGCCAGTGGTACAGGAGCAAGCTTTAGTGGTTTGGTTTGCGGGCTTGAAGAATCACAACAGGGCATTGCTTATGCCGTTTTAAAAGATGCCTCATTAACTGAACGTATTGTCTCCTTTATCCAGAAAGAAGGGGTAAACACCAAGCGCTATGTAATCGAACAAGCCGATTACGGAGGTTATGCAAAGTTTGATGAAGCACACCTTGCGTTTATTCTCGATTGGCTGGATAAAACAGGTATTTTATTAGATCCGATTTATACCAGTAAAATGTGTAGACGTTTAACCGAACAATTATCGTCAGGCTACTTTAAACAAGACACTTCAATTACCATGATCCACAGTGGTGGATTACAAGGCTGGTTGGGTATGCAAGCTAAAGTTATCAAACTGGCAGGTGAGTCCGCGTGGGAGCGTATCCAATCCCAGTTGATGTAGCAATACACCTACAGCAGTAACAGACCAAACTATTTATCTTTTTCAATGGCCTCCCTAACGCGAACAGGCCCTTGGTTTTTGGGTTGCTTGCCTTGAATATCTTTATAGAAGTCGGCAATAATCTCCATATCCGCAGTTATATCGCCACTTGGGTACAAAATTTCTGTAAACCCTATAGTGCGTTTTTTGTAATCAATATATGCCATGCAAATTGGTACATTAGCGGCCTGTGCAATATGGTAAAAACCACTTTTCCAATACTCTGTTTTTGAACGAGTCCCTTCAGGAGCAATAGTCAGTACCATCTCATCCGTTTTATTGAATCTATCTACAATCTGTTCAATAAACCCCCGTGAGCTTTTTCTATCAACGGGTATGCCGCCCAGTGCAGTAAATAAATAATGAAAAGGCCCCCAAAACATCTGTATTTTAGCTACCCAGTGAATCTTTAAATTGATTGTCCAGAAAGTCATCAGCGTCAGAGGAAAATCCCAATTACTCGTATGTGGCGCACCTATCAGAACGAATTTCTTTTCTTTGGGTAAAGTAATCTTAATTTCCCACCCAAATAGTTTTAACAGTTTTTCGGCAAAAGATTTAAGCATACCGACTCCTTGCATTTACTCATTGACCATTACTATTTTATTTGCTGAAGTGATTATTAACGCTATTTAGATGACAACCATCTCACCTCTGAAGGCGTATCAAAAATAATGCCACCCCCGTACTTATAGGTACTTTTTTACCTAAATCAACAGCGGAATAGCCTATCATAGAAGCATTGCGACAAGAATAAGTCGTTCTCCTTAAAAAACCTTTTACAGAGATAAACTTGATAAATACTAAGAATTTTAAAAAAGTGCTGCAAAGTAGGGGGGTGGATTTGATTAACGAAGGTTAAGGCACTCTTTATTTATGTTATTTGTAGCTTTACCGACGATACACTTTTGGCAAACATTAAACTCTTTTTGACGCTTTGTAAAAACCATAAAAACAAAATATAGAAATACAGCCAATTAATACTAAAGATGCTGTTAGTATATTTTTATCATCAAAATATAGGACAGGATTTAAATTGGCAGCGACAAGTGTCAATATCCAATAAAAATGTTTATTTGCATTTTCTTTAAATGCAAATAAATAAATGATCAAGCTTAATACTGCCTTTATACTAATATCTATTAAATTCCAATCAGTTATTAGTAAATATTGATATTTAGAATGAAGTATAAAAAGTATATACAGGGTATAAAAAAACACAGTACCTGATACGATCATACCTACTTTTTTCATTTGTTTAGATGCTCCTTACCTCTACCCACTCTGGGTATCCAATTTTTTTTGCTTACACTCGCTTACATTTCTATGACAGACCTTTGCTGAATAAACTGTTGAAATACACCTGCTTTCAAAAACTATTCAACAAAGAATTTAACAAAGGAAATTTGCATGAAATTTTATCAATTAGCCACTGTTTCAACTCTGGCATTATTTATGGCAGCGTGTGGAAGTAGTTCAGGTTCATCTGCTTCTTCAACACCTTCAACACCTTCAACACCTTCAACCACTACACCAACTACAACGAGTACCAACAGTTGCCCACAGCATATCATTGCAGGTGCATCATTAGGAATTACCGCATTACCTTCAGATGCTGCAAGCCAATATAAATCTAACTTCTGCAAGTATACAAAACTAACAGCCCCGAACGGCAAACCTATTCATTTTTATGCACAAGATAAAATTACGAATGAACAGCTCGTGAGAGCACGGCGTATTTTGGCATTTTTCCTGGAAAATGTTGCTGGCTCTCAATATGGTGCTGATAAAACAGCCGTATTTAATTCAATGGCTGATAATAATGCAACACTCGTCATGGGGAATGGTTCAGATGAGGGTGGTAGCCCAGCAGGCGACGCAGAAGGTCAGCCATTATATGAAACCGAAAATATCATAGAGGGTTCAGCTGCCTATTTTAGTGGTGAGCCACGTGATGCCGCTTACGAAGAAATTTTACATTTAATGCACATTACAGGCTTTGGAATAAATGGTGTGAGTAATGGTGTGTTTTTAAACACTTACCAATTAGAGATTAAAGACGCAATGCAGGATGCAATAGCACCTAATGTATTAGCGGCGGGCACGGGTACGCAGAGTGGTTTATGGGCCAGCACTGAACTAGAGTGGCTGCGAGAATTAAAAGCAGAAGGCAGTCTTACTGCAGAATATATAGCCTCAGTTATAGATACTTACTATGGTTTAACAGGCAAAGCGAGTCCTGGTGGATCATATTTTTTGTATAAACCACAATCTAGAGAAGAAGTAAAAAGCATGGATCCCAAAGGTTGGGCTTTAGTCGGTGGTGATTCTCCACGTAAGTTTTTCAGTGAATATGTAACACGAACCGTACGTATGGATGCATCGTATAACGGTACCTTTGAAATGGTGCTGGATACCACTAAACCCTATACCTACAAGTCACGTTTTCTCATGAATATCCAACTGATGGGCAACAATAACGCCAATATTAATGGCAATGCGCAAAATAATATATTTGGTAGTAATGCGGGCAACAATCGTTTTGATGGTAAAGAAGGTAATGACACAGTTAAATATCATGGCCCACAAGCTGAATATACGGTAACAAATGAATCAGATGGCAGTGTTAGTGTGACTGACAGTAATACATCACGCGATGGTAAAGACACTTTGTTTAATATAGAAAAAATTGTCTTTAGTGATGGTGAGCTTTTACTTTGAGATTTTTATCTATGATACCTCCTCGTACAAAGGTCTCACTTTAAAGTATTGGTATTAGAGCCGTGCAATGCCCTTCAGTTATGAAGGGCATTTTTTTGGAAAAAAATAGACAAACAATAAATCACAAATACAGATCATAAATCAGACAGCCGGAATTATAAAAAATAACTTACAATAATCCATTGAGTCTTTAGCTCAAAAAAACTGCCCCAAAGGTGGGGGGTGTCATCTTAATCATTAGATTAGTAGAAATTTGGCCCTCCCATCTTTTTTGCTATTTTTGGGAATAAGCGGCTTGATTTTGATGATTAAATGTTGGATGTCCTAATTATTGTGGCCTTGTTTAATGGTTTTTGCTTTGGCAATCAGGCGTTCGATAAATTCATCGGCAATGCTTTCCTGTACCAGAATACGTGAAGGACAGGTGCATACTGCGGGCTGTTGTCACGTTTGTTCCAACATTGTTTCTACTCCGCTTCGGTTTGATCATTTTTAAGTAAAATTTATATGCACGATTTTCATCCCTGTTCTGAAAATAGGTATTCGGGATAACAGTTTGAATAAAAAGGGATATTTTTCTCGGTGTCGGTCAAAGTAATACCATTCTTCGATGAAGTTTATGCCTTGATGCCAGTTTTCCAGTTCTGCGCCTGTTTTTATGCCCCATTTGAATGTTGCCGTTTGGGTTTTCATATCAGGATGTTTTTTGGTATTTTTGGCTATATGAGGAGACATGGCTTCAAATAATACTTCTGATTCAGGAAAGTTGTCCTTTATCTTTTTAAGAATCTGCTTTATTTCATTTTCCTCAAAATACATAAACAAACCTTCGGCAACAAACAGGGTTGCCTGGTTTTTGGGTAGCACCTCTAGCCAGGAGAAATCGGTCACTGATTTTGCGATAAACTTGAATCTGTCAGTTTCAGTAAAAAACTGCTTCCGCAAATCAATCGCTTCTGCAACATCAAGGTCATACCAGTGTACACTGCCGTTATCAATTCTGTGAAAACGGGTATCAAGACCACAGCCAAGGTTTACCACAACGCCTTGTGGGTGCTTTTCAAGAAAACTGATAACACCTTCATCCAGTATTTCTGTACGAATTGAAACCCCCAGTTGCGTACCAACTGAAACTTCATTTTTTCCTGAAAAGTCGTATCCGATTTCATCCAGTATCTCTACCGTTTTGGGGTCATGGATAATACCGTGCGGTTTTTTCGTTTCCAGATACCTTGCCCGCAGTGGGATGAGTAATGTTTTTGGGATGCCTGTGAGATTTATTTTATCTGTCATTGTTTTTACCCTGTCTTTTTGTCATTTGCCGAGACTTTTACCAAGCTTGTTGTCAAATACTGGGCAATAAGTATAAGAAGGCTTTGCAAAACCACCTGTGCGAACCAATTTCTGCGTTGCGCGGTGTTCGAAATGCTCATTTACTCCATGTAAACTCCGCTTTCTGTGCGCCGTGCGCCTTGACGTTGACACGCTCGGTAGGTTTATCAAAGCCTTCTATAACACTTACTTTTTTAAAACTATCAACTGCGATCATACGCTTCTGTTAATCGGTCTTATCAGCCTGTATTAAAATAGGGGCATAGACAAAGAGAAAGACCAGAAAGGCAATAATCCACAGCGTTTGTGAGATTTGAATCCAGAGCACATAGTGGCTGGGATCAATCATCGGAAGGAAAACCCGTACCACTGAACCTAGTAGTAAAATAGCAAAGGCAATGCCTATGGTTTTCGGTGGATGACTCACATCTCTGCCAGAATGTCCCAGACTGACTCTCGACATCATACTCAGTGTGATTGTCCCTATGCCAGCATAGGCAAGGGAGTGAATCGCGATGAACTTTGAAATACCAAAAAAGTAGCTTAGACCAAATAGTAGAAAGCCTGCGCAGATAAACCAAATGGATAAATACAAACTCCAGAGTAGTGTTTTTGTCCAAATTCCCGGGGTATGCCAATTTATCAAACGAATTGCATTGACGATAAACAATAGAATTGCGCTATACGCGGAGAATATTGGGCTAAGATTACCTAGCTCCAATACCACAAAAATTAAAAATAATACGAGGCTTGATCGGTCGAGAAGTTTAGAGTTTTTTACGGTAACGCTGTTATTCAGACCACGCTCAATGAAGAAAGGAACGACACGACGTGCCATCATTAATATCAATCCGATGATCAGATACAGTCCACCATAAATTCCCCAATGAGCTCCTTGTTCCAGTACGCCCATAGCACCGAGATAAAACAGTGCATTGGTGACAAATAATAGAGTGAGTTTTACGATAACTGACATTTGTGACCATTGTTTTGATTGAACGATAGGTGCAATTACCGCTTGCGTAAGCCACAAAAGAAAAACCAAATCGAGCACGGCAGCCGCAATGATTTGGCCAAAAAATAGGGCAATACGAGCAGCAACCCACAAACTGGCCAGTATTAATAATGGTTTTCCATTGATTGTTTTTACCCCCGTCCAGTTGGTAACGGCGGTTAATAAAAAGCCTGCAATGACTGCAATGCTGTAGCCATAAATCATTTCATGGGCATGCCATTGCATACTGGAAATTGATGATTCTGGCATGTGAAAACCCATCGAGTAGACAAGTAGCCAAATCAAAACAGAAATAACAGCATATATTCCAGCACCTAAGAAGAAGGGTCTAAAACCTATCTCGCTTAAGGGAAGTGTGGGTTTGCTACTGGGTAAGCTGGGTTCAGAAACTTGCATGTGGTGATTGAGTCCATTGGTTTAAAACAGAACATAAGCCTGTCTGTTTGTTTATTTAGTGTCAAAAGCCTTCTTATAGTAATTTATTGATTTCTTTGGGGAAATCAATGAAATGATTTCTAGTACCTTGAAGATCTTCGATAATATCATTACGACGTTTTTCTTCTTTGCTGGGTTGGTCTACTTTATTCCAGTAAGCCAGTGTTTCTGCCTGTTTGGAAAATATTTTCAGGTGATACGTCGCCGACATATGAAACATCGCTCGGGCAACTTCTCCCTGACTTGCAGGCGCTGGTTCTACCATTCTTCTTTTTTTATCTACTTTGAACTTATAAGAGCCGAATAATCTGATCTCTCCTTTTATTGCTTTATCGATATTATCAAGTTTGGGTATATTTTTCTGGTTGATTGAGCCAAAACGATGGTTGGCACGTAACATATTCAAATCGCGCCGACAGGGAAACAGATTATGCATATCCGATTCGATAAAATTAAACGAAGGGGTATTATGGCGACAATCTTTACGATCCTTGCATTTTAAGGCTCTAACAACCCAAGCCATAGGAAATACATGCTCTATATTAATCCAGTCTGGCTTTGTTGGTCCAAAATGTTGCTGGCTATAGAGGGTTTTACCGCCAGTCGTATAAAGGCTTTTCCAAAAAAGCCGAATCGCTTGTTGGTAACTTTTCAAATGTGTTTGTGGTTTATTCATTGACCGTAACTTTAGCATAGTCGTTTCACCTCCACACAAATAAAAAGTGCCTGAAAGGTGGGGGGTGGTTTTTTAAATAAATACTGCAAACAAGCCAGAAATAAGTAATGCGGCTTTTATTATGGCTTTTGGTTTGGCAATCAGCCCGTAAGCAATTAAGGATAGGCCTAAGGCAAGTTTACTAAATACCAGTAAAGCCATAAGTGGGTTAGTTGCAAGGGTAATAAGGGTGGGGTTTGCAATCATCCCTAATGGGATAATGTATAAGCCCACGCCTAAAGACATTGCGGTAAAAGCGACTTTTAGCCAGTTTTCTCCAATCATCCCTGCGGCGATAAAAACGGCCCCACAAACAGGAGGAGTGATTGTAGATAATAATGCAAACCAGAATACAAACAAGTGGGCGATGAGCGGTTCTAGCCCCAGTTTTTGCAGTGCCGGACCTGCAACTGAAATACAGATAACATAGGCTGCCGTGGTTGGTACTTCCATGCCTAAAATCAAACAGGCTAAGGCAGTGAGTAATAATGCTGGCCAGATTTGCTCGCCACCTACGGATAAAATCAAAGACGTGATTTTGATGCCCAAACCTGTTTGCCCCAGAACACTGATAATTAATCCAGCGCATAAAATGATTGAGGCGATGACTGCAATTTGTTCACCTGCATTTAAACAGAGTTTTTTTAAGCGTTGAGCTGTTCGCTTTAAATCGAGACTTAAATCGGCATCAAGAAACAGTAGAATCAGTCCAGAAAGTATTGCGCCTGCCGCTGCAAATTGAGGGGTGTAGCCTCCAATAAACATCAACGCCAATAACATAATAAAAGGTATGGCAAAGAAACCTGCGGTTATGATGACGGTACGCCTTTTAGGTAATTGATCTTTAGCCAAAGGTTGCAAGTCATAACGATCGGCATACGCATTTATCCCCACCCAAACAGTTAAGAAGTACAAGATAGCGGGTAATATGGCTGCTCCCATAATTTGGGTATAAGGTGTTCCTGTGAGTTCGACCATCACAAATGCACCTGCTCCCATTAAGGGGGGCATAATTTGTCCCCCCGAGGATGCGACAGCCTCTACTGCGGCAGCCAGCCGTTTTGGGTAATTTAATTGCTCCATGGCAGGCAGGGTAATTGCCCCCGTCGAGGCGACATTGGCAGAGGCTGATCCCGAGATTGAGCCAAATAAGGCACTTGATAGTACAGAGACTTTTGCTGCGCCACCTTTGAGTCTGCCTGCGGCTGATATGGCAAGATTCATAAAACCTTGTCCTGCTTCACCTGCGTTGAGAACCGCTCCCATAATCACGAATATCGCTACGATATTTACCGAGACCCCTGTTAAGCTTCCCCATAAGCCACCTTCTGCAATCGTCATGGTTCCAAGAAAGCTTTCTATAGGTATACCAGGGTGGCCAAATTCACCGGGTAGATAGTTACCGAATAAACCGTATAACAGGGCAAGTGCTGCTATTGTTGGCAGTGGCCAGCCGATAGCACGTCGTGCCATTTCTAAGACACAAATAATCAGGAAACTAGCAAGGGCTATTTGCCATTGGCCTTCTAAAGCTCCGTATTGATCGGATAAAAGCGCATGGTTAAAGGCAATATACACACAAGCAGCCAAGCCGAATACTGTAAAGCCACCCCCCCACTTACGGGCATTTTTTGTTTTAGCCAGAAAGATGAATACCCACGGTAATGCAAGTGCCATGTGTAAAGGGCGGCTAATTAAGCTTGGGGTTAAGCCACTGAAAATAAGCCAGATATGAAAAGTGACAGAGAGTACACCAAGCAACACCCACAATGGCTCACTCGAACCGAGTGGTTCTTTTTTCTTCCTCAGCATGATTATAGATTACCCATTCCGATGTCTTAAGATGTCGTTGAAGGCTTTGCAAAGCTACCTGCGCGAGCCAATGTCTGCATTGCGTGGTAAGCGAAATGTGCATTTACTTCGTGTAACCCCGCTTTCTGTACACTTTGAAATTGACACGCTCGGTAGCTTTATCAAAGCCTTCTCTTAAATAGGTGTGCTGTTTTGAAACAGTAAACGCTATTTATTAACGAAGATTTTTAGGTACATCGACCTTGATTTCATCATAATATTTCAGTGCACCCGGATGGAGTTTGCCGTAGACATTACTTAGCATTTTGGGGGTGACCGCATTCCACCATGCCGCATTTTTTCCTAGATTTTCCTTTTGTGTCCAGTACGTTTTGGTGAGTAAATACGCTGTTTCATCATCCATTTGGGTTGTGGTATACACAACAACGGGCAATGAAGTGGTTGTTATATCGTTATCAACACCTGTATAGGTTTTTGCAGGAATGAGCAGAGGTGTACGTTTGGTTTGCTTAATTTGCTCATCCGTTAATGAGAGTATGGAAATGCCTGTGCTCGCGGCGGCTTCAATAACATTGGGGGCAGGATAAGAACCTGCGGTGACAAAACCATCAATTTGCTTATTTTTCAATGCAGCAACAGCCGCATTTAATTCAGCATCAGCCAGTTTTACTTTTCCCTTTAAACCAAATAGTTTTAGGTATTTTGCCCCTTCTTTTGCGCCAAATGAGCCTTTACCAAGCAGAATAGTTTTTCCTTCTAAATCAGCAAATGTTGTGATGCCACTGTCTGCTCTAACCACAAAATGCATAGTCAATGATGGAATAGGAAATAAGGCGCGGATGTCATTAAATTTAGGATTTGCCTTACCCTTAAACATGGCTTTTTCTTTTTGTGCTAATTTAACTAAAACCGGGGGCGTGGTAAATACATAATTCCCTGAGCGTTTTGTTGATTCCATCACATTTTGTACAGAACCCTGACTTTCTTCGACAGTAACGATTACATGACCATCGCTGCCTTTTTTCATGGCTTCGGCAAGTTGTACCGCCATTTGGTAATAAGAAGAACTGGTTTTGGCAGATTTAAAGGTAACGCGTGTTTCTGCTTGAGCACTAAGCGTGGTTAGACTGAGGGCAAGGGCGGAGATAAATAGGGCTATTTTTGATTTCATCATTTAATCCTCGTAGTTAACATTAATACTGGTATCGATTCCCCTATCTGCCATTTAAGATGCTGTTATCATCTAAAAAAATAGCTTAAAAGTAGGGGGGTGGGTTGTGCCGGCTTGAGTATAACGCATGAGTGTTACGCATCATTTTCACGTAAACGGGCTAAACGGTTTTGCTCTTCATCAAACGCGGCTTGTATTTCTTCAAGCACACCGTCAACGTCTGCGGCACTGGTATCTGCGACATATTCACCCGTTAAAACGGTATCGGGTTTGAGTTTTCCCTCTTCAAATAACTGCCAGATTTCTTCAGCGAAATGGGTTTCGTGCAGATAAGGGTCAAACTGGCCAAAATAATTAATCATATTTTGCACATCACGAAATAACATGGATTTGGCATTATTATTGGCTGCGGCATTCACTGCCTGGGGGAGGTCGATAATCACTGGCCCGTACTCATCAAGCAGTACATTAAATTCAGATAAGTCGCCGTGAATAATACCTGCACAGAGCATACGCACAACGTCTTGCATGATAATTGCAAAGTTTTGAATGGCTTCTTCTTCCGTCATGGTGACATCACCCAAACGCGGAGCTACATCACCGTTCTTATCGACGATTAATTCCATTAATAAGACGCCATCTAAACAACCGTAAGGTTCAGGTACACGGACATCCGCAGCAGCGAGTGAGTATAGGGCATCGACTTCGGCATTCTGCCAGATTTTTTCTTGTTCCTGACGGCCAAATTTAGAACCCTTTTCCATTGCACGGGCACGACGACTGTTTTTTACTTTTCGGCCTTCGGTATATTGCACTGCTTTTTTAAAATTACGTTTGGCTGCCTCTTTATAGACTTTGGCCGCTCGTATTTCATCGCCACAACGTACTACATAGACGTCAGCCTCTTTACCACTCATCAAGCGGCTGATAACTTCATCAATCAGACCATCATCTACCAGAGGTTGTATTCTCTTTGGGGTTTTAATGCGTTTTTCCTCGACTGTCTAAAAACTCCTTTTTACCTTATTTTTCGTATTTAGGGAATAAACATATTCTGTTAAATTTAAGTAGGTCGCTTTTTTAATATTAACTGACACTCGTTCTTTGGTTTATCAAAGCCTTCTTCTACTCGATACAGGCTTCTCATTAGGTCTTTATCGGAGTGGCAGTTTGGCACAAGTACATATTATCTGGGAATGAGTTCACACATGATATTGTGTGGCTAAAGGCGATTTGCTAAGTCGATGGAGTAAAAAACACAATAAAATGCCCCAAAGTAGGGGGGTGGCGTATAAGGGTGTTTTTACTCTACAGGTGCGTTTATCAGTGTTTTTATCAAAGAATCGGTCATGCGAGCGGTTGCCCCCCAGAGTAATTCTCCCTCATATTCTTTAAAATATAATACAGGCACGGGTTCTGCCACATTTGGTAGTTGGCGATAACGGACTTCACGGTTGTTTTCGTCTGCAAGCCATTCCAGTGGTAGGGTAAAAGCATGGCTTACTTCTGATGGTTCCAAGGTAAGTTCATAGGGCCAGTCGAGGGTGGCGACCACTGGTGTTACTTCAAATTTACTGATGGTAAAATGTGGGTTTAGCGTTCCTAATACGGTGACATCATCGGGATGAATGCCAATTTCCTCGTGGGTTTCTCGCAAAGCAGTCGCTATTAATGATGGGTCACTTTCTTCATGTTTACCACCTGCAAAAGCAACTTGCCCGCTATGCATATCATTTTCAATAATTGAGCGGCGAATAAATAAAATATGCCAACTGTCTTCAATACGCAGAAAAGGAATCAAAACAGCTGCTTTGCGTTGTGTTTTACCTTGTTGCTTGGCACTCTGGCTATGATTAACCGTGGATAAGGGAATATCGTGACTTGAAGGTATTTGTTGATTTAAGCATTGTTGTATTTCTTTGATACTTAACTTATTGATTGCCATCATCTTAATCGTTTACTTTCCATGAATATAGGTCACGCATAACTTTAGCAGTTATTGATTGCTTTATCTGTTGTTTTATCTGAGTGCGTGCTTGAGGTAGAAGACTAATGTGGCTTGAATTTTTCTTACACCAGACGTTTCGTGTAAAGGTTTACGGCATAAAAGTGCTGTAAACATTAAGTGATTTAACTGTGTAGAATAAAGTCAAAAAACAGGCAAAAAAAGCACTGCCAAATAGATTTTCGACAGTGCTTCCGTGCTTTTCTTCCATGCTTCGATGTGTGGTTAAGACCACACAGCAACAGTAATTTACAGCAGTTTGTTATAACCGAGTGGAATTAAACACTTTCTAGCGCCTGACTCACATCGGCAATAATATCGTCAATATTTTCAATACCTACCGAAATTCTCACAAGGTCTTCACTCACCCCTGCGGTTGCCAACTCTTCAGGATTTAATTGGCGATGTGTTGTGGTAGCAGGGTGGCATGCCAATGACTTTGCATCCCCGATATTAACCAAACGCAAAATCATTTGTAGAGCATCGATAAATTTACCGCCACCTTCCAGGCCTCCTTTAACACCAAAACTTAATATGCCTGATGCTTTTCCTTTGGTGATTTTTTTACAGGTTTCAGCGTAGGGGCTATCGGGCAATGTTGCATAATTAACCCAGCTTACCTTGTCATGTTTACTTAGGTAATCTGCTAGCTTTTCTGCGTTTTCACAGTGTCTTTCCATACGAAGCCCCAGTGTTTCCAAACCTTGTAAAATCAGGAAAGCACTGTGTGGAGCAAGTGCAGAGCCAGTATTTCTTAAAGGTGCAACACGACAACGACCAATATAGGCAGCAGGCCCTAAGGCCTCGGTATAAACCACATCATGATATGAAGGGTCTGGCTCATTTAAAAGGGGGAATCGTTGCTTGTTAGCAGCCCAGTCAAATTTACCTGAATCGACAATCATTCCACCGATTGAGTTTCCGTGACCACCGATATATTTAGTGAGTGAGTGGATGACAATATCCGCACCAAAATCAATCGGACGACATAAAAATGGAGTGGCGACAGTATTATCAACAATGAGTGGTACGCCGTGTTTATGCGCTATTTCAGCCAATTTTTCAATATCAACAATATTGCCTGCCGGGTTTCCTATCGACTCACAAAAAAGTGCTTTGGTATTTTCATCAATAGCATTTTCAAAGCCTGCATAGTCATCATGTGTCACCATGCGTACTTCAATACCCTGACGAGGAAAAGCGTGCGCGAATAAATTGTAAGTGCCACCGTAAAGCTGACTAGTGCTAACAATATTAGAACCTACTTCACAGATACACTGAATCGCATAAGTAATCGCAGACATACCAGAAGAGACAGCTAATCCCGCAATACCACCTTCCATTTCCGCAACACGTTGCTCTAACACATCATTGGTTGGATTCATAATTCGGGTATAAATATTTCCAGGTACTTTAAGATCAAACAAATCAGCCCCGTGTTGGGTGTCATCAAACGTGTACGATGTGGTTTGATAGATGGGAACAGCAGCTGCTTTAGTGGTGGCTTCTGATTTATAGCCGTGGTGAAGTGCAATGGATTCTAATTTCATAATGACGCTCATTGTTATTGAAAAGTGATGCTTATAAATAGCAGGGTATTACGTTAAAATTTTTACAGAGAAATATATGAAAAGAGCGGGGTAAAGACAAGGTAAAAATAACCGTAGTCCTCTAGATGTTTAATTCAATCAAGTGCAATCACTATTTGAAGGCTTAATTAAAAGCGATTGAATTTTGTTAATAGAGACCTTTTTACGAAGAGATATGACAGATAAAAATGGCATAATTTCTCTCACCATACGCTGCGTGCAAACCATTTTTGATCTGATAGAATGATGAATGCCCGATTTTTTCTTTACTTGGAGTCTTTATGATTAGGGAAATGACAAAATCAGATTTTGAAGCATTTTGGCCAAGCTTTTTTGCGATTATCCAGGCCCAGGAAAGCTATGCTTTTGACCCTGATATGACCTTAGAACAAGCAGTTACACTATGGTGTGAGATACCGAAAAAGACGTATGTTTATATTGAAAATGATGTAGTTTTAGGCACTTACTACATCAAACCAAATGCTATGGGACCCGGCAGTCATATTTGTAATTGTGGTTATATGGTTTCAAGCGAGGCAAGAGGCAAAGGGATTGCTCGTCGTATGTGTCAACACTCACAGAAAATTGCGACTGAACTTGGGTTTGATGCCATGCAATTTAACAGCGTGGTTTCCACAAACGAAGTCGCGGTCAAGCTCTGGAAAAAACTA
>PDWI01000256.1_pt1 | contig 83073 bp, 65 predicted proteins | sample 1430891 | NCBI WGS metagenome assembly PDWI01 (sample SAMN01162508, study PRJNA174530) | Oral metagenome, whole genome shotgun sequencing project. | biome: Marine environment; feature: Marine mammal; material: Swab sample of the gingival sulcus; isolation source: swab sample of gingival sulcus... | reverse complement strand
AGGAATCATCACTTTGCGGTATTGCGGTGGGCGGTAGGGGCCACGCAACAGGTTGGCAATATTCCATACCAGGTCACTGTGCTTTTTATATTTGTCTTGATTTTTCATTCGTAAATATTCCTAAAAATCGAATCACTTTTCAGTGATTCGAAGATGAATAACCTGATACGCTGTACAAATTCTATACGTGATAGAATGCCCTCTTACTTTTCTAATCGAAAGTGGATTCAGGTTCTATTGTAGTATGTGCTTTTCTGAATACTCGGCATCTCAGCCTTTAGATGTAATCTTCCAGAAAATAACTGATTATATCCACTTCTTTGTAGAAGATGCCGGTAATATCGATGGAATCATTACCAATACTTTCCGAGAAGCTAAAATCAAGACAATCCTCAGCCTATCGTCGCAAAATAAATGACATATCTATAGTTTGTCAATCAAACAAACACTTTATAAAAAGTATTTACAAAAACTGCCCAAGTATGGGGGTGACTTTAGCCTTCCCCACTGGGCTAAATAATGGGCCTAACAACTTAATTAAGTAATTTCGTAACACGGTGTGTAGGCTATATCGCTGGGGAGTTTCATGCGGTCTTGTTCGATAAAGGATTTTAGTAAATCATCCATTTTTTGCATGATGTCTGGGTCACCGCTGAGTTGGAATAGTCCGTGTTTTTCAATGGCGCGTATGCCTTCATCTTTAACATTCCCTGCGACTATTCCTGAGAATGCACGGCGTAAGTTGGCGGCTAGTATATGTTTTTCGAGGTTTTTGTTTAATTCAAGGTGTGCCATATTTTCGTGTGTGGGGATAAAGGTTTGCTGGAATTCCTGATCGATAGTTAAACGCCAATTAAAGTAATAGGCATCGCTGTGCTGACGACGGAAGTCTCTGACTGCTTTTGTACCTTTCTTGATTTTTTTGGCTACTTTGGCGGGGTTGTCGATAATGATTTCATAGCGTTGTTGTGCTTCTTCACCTAGTGTTGCACCAATGAAGTCATCAATTTTCTGGAAGTAGTCACGAGAGTTTTTGGGTGCGGTGAAAATTAGCGGGAAAGGTAAGGTCTTATTTTTGGGATGTAACAGGATGCCGAGGATATACAGTATTTCTTCGGTTGTGCCAACGCCTCCCGGAAAGACGATAATGGCGTGACCTGTACGTACAAAGGCTTCTAGACGCTTTTCGATATCGGGCAGTATCACCAGATCATTAACGATGGGGTTGGGTGATTCGGCGGCGATTATGCCCGGTTCGGTAATGCCCAGATATTGCCCATCGTTAATGCGTTGTTTGGCGTGGCCGTAGGTTGCGCCTTTCATTGGGCCTTTCATTGCACCTGGCCCACAGCCCGTACAAATATCCATACCGCGTAAGCCTAATTGGTAGCCGGTTTCTTTTGTGTAGTCGTATTCATAACGGGAGATTGAATGTCCCCCCCAGCACACGACTAATTGAGGTCCGGCATGTGGACGAAGATTCCCCGAATTACGCATAATATGGAAGACGGCATTGGTGATGCCGTCACTGTCTGTTAAGTCGAACCTTGGGTTATCTAAAATATCGTCATAGGTATAAAGGATGTCACGCATTACTGAGAACAGGTGTTCTTTGATGCCTTGAATCATTTTACCGTCTACAAAGGCTTCGGCTGGCGCTCCTTCTACTTCCAGCTTGATGCCACGATCTTGCTGGATGATACGGATATCAAAGGCTTTGTGTTGTTCTAACAGTGCTTTTGCGTCATCACTGTAATTTCCGTGAGTCAGTACGGCTAATGCACATTGACGAAATAAGGGGTAAAGCCCTGCGTGTGAAGCGTCCAATAATCTGGATACTTCAAGTTGCGATAATATACTAAGGTGTCGTGTAGGTGCTATACGCGCGCTTACTAACTTTTCTGACATATCTTTCATTCCACTAAAATTTAATACAAAAGCAAACCCTGTAAAAAAATGCCCTATAAGTAGGGGGGTGGGTTCAACGCTCAAAGGTAATGTTTGTTCCCTTATAGAATACCCCATTTGGTATTTTCACATTCAGGTTTATAGCATGGTTTATAGAAGACTTTTGCATGAAGCCTATTAAGGCTACATTAAATTATTTTCTGGTAAAGTGCGCCAAGCAGTAATTTATGTTTATCTATTGCTGCTTGCTAAGGTGTTGATGGCAAGGGGATTTTTGGTAGAACGATGATTTTTTGATTGAGTACACGACAAAATAATAATGATATGACTGATTTTCTCAATAATATATTTTCCTTCCCTACTTTGTTTTATACGGGTCTGCTGATTTTAACCATTCTTTACTGGTTATCTTCAAGCTTGGGCTTGGCTGATTTTGATCTTGGCGATGGCATAGAGTTTGAAAGCCCTGATGTGTCTGATACGTCTGGCTGGTTAAATAAATTCAAGCTGGATGATATTCCACTAACGATTAGTATTTCTTTTGTGATTTTACTTTCGTGGATGATTTGTTTTATCGCTGTACATTATTATCAAGGTCAGCTTTCCAGTGATGTGATTGAAGTATTTGTGGGTATCTGGATTATTATTTTAGCGCCCTTTATTTCTGCTCCGATTGTGGGCACTCTGTTAACGCCGTTAAAGCCACTTTTTAGAAAGTTAAGAGAGAATGCAGAAGGACGCATGGCAAATTCACTGATTGGTCATGTTGCAGTGATTCGTACGAATAAAGTGACCATGACTTTTGGGGATGCTGAAATTGATGATGAAGGGGCAAACCTTATTTTAAAAGTACGCGCCGCAGAGCCGAATAACTTTAAACGTGGTGATAGCGTGGTTATTACGGAATACATGGCAGATGAGAATACTTACCGCATTAGGCACAGCGTCTAAGTATTTAGACGTATCAATACATACGCATGAGTACTAAGAAAAAACCTATTAAACAATAGGTTAAAAACGAGTTAAATATAAATTAGAAAACTAAAAATAACGTCACAATTAATTTAACGATTATTTAAGAAATATTTTTAAGCAACAATAAGCAACAAACAGAATAACAAAAAAGGTATATAAAAATGGGTGGTTCACTTACTGTCTTCACACTGGTCTCTATTGTATTAATCGCACTGCTTGTGTTGATTATTCTCGTCTCTTTCGCGCGCTTTTATATCAAAGTTCCCCAAGGTTGGGCATTGATTATTAACGATATGTCGAACCGACCTAAGGTTAAATTTACCGGCGGCATCGTCTGGCCCATTATCAATAAAAAAGAATTGATGAAAATCTCGTTAATTACGCTAGAGGTGGATAGAAAAAACAAAGACGGATTAATCTGTAAAGACAATATTCGTGCCGATATTGTGGTTGCCTTTTACTTGCGCGTGAATGAAACGCAAGAAGATGTACTGAAAGTGGCTAAGTCTATTGGCGTACAACGCGCATCGGATAGAGATGCGGTGCATGAATTATTTAATGCCAAGTTTTCAGAAGCCCTAAAAACAGTGGGCAAGAATATGGATTTTGTAACCCTTTTCGAGAATCGTATTGCTTTTCGTGACAGTATTATTGACGTGATTGGTAATGATTTAAATGGCTATGTACTGGAAGATGTTGCGATTGATTATCTAGAACAAACACCGATTACTCATTTAGACCCACAGAATATTTTAGATGCCGAGGGTATTCGTAAAATTACCGAATTAACTGCCGTACAGAACGTAAATACTAATGAGTTATCACGTAACGAAGAACTGGCAATTACGAAAAAGAATGTTGAAACACGCGAAGCAATGCTGGCGCTAGAACGTCAGGAAGCGGATGCCATCGCCAAGCAAAAGCGTCAAGTAGAAACAATTCAGGCGCGTGAAATGGCGGAAACCATCAAGGTACAAGAGGAGCAACGCTTACTTTCGGAGCAATCTCGCATCAAAACTGAGGAAGAACTTCAGGTGATGGAGCAAAATAAAATGCGCGAGGTGGAAGTGTCTGAAAATAACCGCTTACGTGCAGTGGCGATTGAAGAAGAAAAAGTGGAACGCGCACGCGAGTTAGAGGTTGTGTCTAAAGAACGTGAAGTTGAATTACAAATCATCGAAAAAGAAAAAGCACTCGAAGTTGAAAGAAAAGAGATTGCTAATGTGATTCGTGAGCGTGTCGTGGTTGATAAAAGCGTGGCGGAACAAGAAGAAAAAATCAAGGAAGTGCGTGTGGTTGCCGAAGCTGACCGACTCAAGCAAGCCGCGATTATTGCCGCAGAGGCAGTGGCGGAAGAGGAGCTGGTAAAGCAGGTTAAACAAGCACAGGCGGATGAAGTACAGGCAACGCATAAAGCTAAAGAGATTAATATTCTTGCTCAAGCGAATCTGGAAGCGGCAGCGAAAGAAGCTGACTCGAAGAAACAATTGGCAGAAGGTACACAAGCAGAACAGGCTGCACCAGGTCTGGCGGACGCGCATGTAAAAGAAATCATGGCGGAAGCGATGCAGAAAGAAGGGCTTGCTGAAGCACGGGTGATGGAAGAAAAAATGGATGTTGAGGCTATCGGTAATGAGAAGATTGGTCTTGCCGCTGCCGTTGTACAAAAAGAGAAATTCAAAGCGGAAGCAGAAGGCTTAATCGAAAAGTTCAAAGCCATGAATAATATGAGCCCTGATTCGCGCGAGCATGAAGAATTCCGTATGCAGCTTGAAAAAGACTTCGAGCAGGCATTAACAGAAATTGAAGCAAACAAGGAGATTTCTGATAACCAAGCGAAGGTACTGGCAACAGCACTAGAAAGTGCCAATATCGACATCGTGGGGGGTGGTGATTACCTTCAGTCTTACACTAAAGGTTTGGGCTTAGGTAAAACGGTAGAAGGTGTACTGGAAAAATCCCCTGCATTAGAAACAGTATTAGGGAAATTGCTAGACATTAAGTCAGCCAAGACGTCAGGCGCTAAATAAGCGCGCTTAGTAATTAACAGAGCGTAGTAATGACTAAACATACTGATTCGGATATTGAGCGTAACACTGGTAACGAAAGCACCCGTAGCGAGAACAACGCACAGGATGATAGTAACGCGGTCGATCGGGCCGTTTCGGAAAGTAGTGCGTATGAAATTATTCGTAAGCGTCTGGAACAACAAGCCAATGCACTGGAAACACAGACCAAAGCCTTAAACGAAGCACGTTTAGAGGAATTTGGTAGCTCGGAAATGAACGTCCTTGGGCGCTTGCGAGTACGCACAGAAAATAATTGTATTGCGAGAGATATTGCCCAAGTCGGGGATACCTTAATTTTTGGCTACAATGTATTTATTGGACTAAAAAAAGAAACACAGATTAACGATGTGTTCATGCTCTACAAGCTAGTCGAAAAAGACGGGCAATATGAGTTTGAAACCCAGCCGATTGCAAACAGTTTTCTCAATGAAGCTTCGTTTGTGGCTGACTTTAACGAGCTTTATACCTATTACAAAAATGCACGGCTCATTCAACTTATTGTTAAAGATAATAAGCTCTTAGCTTCGTTTCAGATTGGCTCACAAATTACTGATATTCGTGTATTTCGCTGGTCGATTGATAACCAGAATCGCCTCACCTACATTGATAATCGCGGTGAGTTCGATATTGCCCTGCCCTCACCCTATGATTTTGAATGGGTAAACACAACTCGTAATGATTCGGTTAATGGCAGATTTCCGCACGTTAATATTCTGGATACGGTGTTTGTCGAAACCATTGGTGGCGACCTTACGGTAAAAATCGAAAATAACACCGAAACAGGCAAAGGTATTTACGCCGAACCTGTGGCAGAAGTAAACCAGTCAATTGACGATGCCGAAATTGCCTATGCAGATTTGGGCAAATTTATTCTGTTAAAAATCACCCCGTACAAAGAGTTAACCACGCGCTATTTGGTATTTAATAAGCAGAATAATCAAGTAAACCGTATTGATGAAATCGGGCAATCCTGCCAACAGCTTCCAGAAGATCACGGCATTATTTTCCCCGGTGGTATTTACCTGCAAAACGGTGAAATCAAAAGCTTTGCTGAAAAAACTCAAGGGATGCGTTTTAAACGCAGTATCCGCTCGCCGAATGGTGAAGATATTCTGTATGTTTTTTATGAGGCAGAAGAAGGCAAGGTTGGGCTGTTTTCATACAATATGATCGAAAAGGATCTGGCTAACCCGCTATTTGGTCACGGCTACAGTATTTATGATAATGGCAAAATGGTGATCTTTAGCTCAGAAAGTGAAGAGCCAACGCGCATTCATCCTATGCAGATTTGGCAAACGGCATTTACCTCAGAAGAATTTGCCACAAAAAATCATAGCCATGCTTCGTTTTATTCCAATATTGGCAATGCCGAATTGGTACGCGGCATTTCAGAACTTTATAGCATCGCGCGTACCATTGACAAACAATCTGCCTCTGCCAGTGTTTATAATGAGTTATCACAAGCCTCAGAGCGTTTAAAAAACACCTATTACTGGCTGAATAAACCCGAACTGACCGATATTAAAAACACCTTGGAGGAAATCAGCAAAACCTCAGAGCTGGTGCTGGATGAGTTTGAAAAGGTAGAAAGTATTCGTCAACGCGCAAACCAAGCCATGCAGCAGGCGGAGCAAACACAATCGGAGATTTTTTCAACCTTATTGCCCGATAGTTGGGATCAGGTGGAAGAATTTATTGATGCGCTAGACGGTATCCGCAAGCAACGCGGGCATTTGCTCACGATAAAAGAATACCGTTATATCGACCAAGATCGTATCAAAGCGATGGATACCGCATTAGTCGAAAAACAGGAAACGCTAGGCGAAGAAACACTTACATTTTTATCCAAAGAAAAATCCTTACTACCGTATCAAAATAAGCTGGATAAGCTAGATAGCGAAGCCGAACAGACGAAAACCCGTGTTGAAATTAAAACCGTCATCGAACACTACGAAAAGATGGCCGGTGATCTCGATTTAATCTCTGAATTAGTCTCTACCCTGCATGTGGAAGATGCGACAATCCGTACGCGTATTATCGAAAGCATTTCCAGTATTTATGCCAAATTAAACCAGAGTAAAGCGCGCGCGCGACATAAGTTTAAAGACTTGGGTTCCGCAGAAGCTGTTGCTCAGTTTAGCGTTCAATTTAAACTGTTTAGCCAAAGCATTGCCAATGCCGTGGGGCTTGCTACCTCGCCAGAAAAGGCTGATGAGCAACTCAATCGTTTATTAGTACAACTTGAAGAACTGGAAGGCCAGTTCAGTGAGCACGATGAATTTCTCGCAGATATTATTGCGAAACGTGATGAAGTCTACGAAACCTTTGAATCACACAAACAATCGCTAATTGCAGAACGCCAGCGTCGGGCACAAAACCTGCTGAATGCCGCCGAACGCATCCTAACCTCACTTGACAGGCGCACACAAAAGCTGACGGATATTGATGCTTTAAATACGCTGTTTGCTTCTGATCCTCTGGTAATTAAAATCCGTGATATTGCGGAAAAACTACGTGAAATTGACGACAGCGTAAAAGCAGACGATATTGAAAGCCGACTCAAAAATAGTAAAGATCAGGCACTACGCTCACAGCGTGATAAGTCAGAAATTTATGAAGAAGGCGGCAAGGTTATCAAGCTAGGCCCACGCCATCGCTTTAGTGTGACCACACAGGCACTTGATTTAAGTATTCTGTATAAAGACGATCAGCTAAACCTGCACTTGAATGGCACAGATTTTATCGAGCCTATCGACAATGCAGAACTGAATGCACAAAAAGCATTTTGGCATGTGGATATCGAATCAGAATCACCGGTACTTTATCGTGCCGAATACTTGGCTGGGCTAATTTTAGAAAAAGCCACGCTAAAGCAAGATAATCTGGATTTAGCCACACTTGAATTGGCAATGAAAGAGGACGCAGCGCTAGTCAAAATAGTACATGATTTTGCGACTCCACGTTATAAAGAGGGGTACGAAAAAGGTATCCACGACCATGATGCGAGTAAAATTCTACAGCAATTATTGCCGATTCAAAAAACCAGCGGGCTATTGCGCTTTCCACCGCTAGAAAGGGGGTTAGCTGCCCTGTTCTGGTCGGTTACCCAAACCCAAGCACCACAAAATAGCTGGCAAAAACGGGCATTAAGTGCCAAACAACTGGTTGATGTGTTTAATCATCACGATGCCAGCACTCGCTTACAAAAAGAAATTCAACAGCAGTTTGAACAGTTTCTGCAAAACTACCCTATTAGCGTCGATGCAGCGACCATTCAGCGTAGTTGTGCGTATTTATCCGAGGAATTGGCAGAGGAAAAAATCACCTTTGTTTCCAGTCAATACACCCAAAAATTACTGGACGAGTTACGCCGTCATTTACAAATTGCCAAAGCGTGGAAAACGTTTGAAAGCAGTTTAGAACAGCTAAACAATCAACATCACGAGCGTTGGGCGCTTGCCAGTTCATGGTTGAATGCCATGTTAGCTACACAGCAAGACGAGCATCCAGAACAATCTACACAGAATTTGAAACATTATGTGCCAGAAGCGGTTGCCTTGTTATTGTGTGATTCAATTACATGGAAAGAAAACAATACCGCCCTGGAAATTGATGTCAGTGATTTAATGGGCGACCATCCACGTATTCAAAAGCAACAATTACACTTGAGTTTGGATGATTTTTTAAGCCGTTATCACCAGCACAGAAACCATGTTCTGCCAGGCTATCATGAGTATTTGCGTATTCGCAGTCGAATTATGAAAGACTCCGCAGAATCACTGCATTTGGATGAATTTAAACCCAGACCGTTATCCTCGTTTGTGAGAAACCGTCTGATTAATGAGCTCTACCTGTCATTAATCGGCGACAATCTAGCAAAACAGATGGGAACAGTCGGTGAAGATAAACGTACCGACTTAATGGGTTTGTTAATGATGATTTCCCCTCCGGGATACGGTAAAACCACCTTAATGGAATACGTTGCCAGTCGTTTGGGATTAATTTTCATGAAAATCAACTGCCCTTCTTTGGGGCATGATGTCTTATCCCTCGATCCACAACAAGCGCCGAATGCAACCGCAGCACAAGAGTTAAAAAAACTGAATCTTGCCTTAGAAATGGGCAATAACGTGATGCTGTATCTTGATGATATTCAGCATACAAATCCAGAATTCCTACAGAAATTTATCTCATTAAGTGATGGAACACGCCGTATAGAAGGCATCTGGCGAGGTAAAACCAAAACCTATGATATGCGCGGCAAACGCTTCTGCATCATCATGGCAGGTAACCCTTATACCGAATCAGGGGATGTTTTCCAGATACCCGATATGCTCGCCAACCGTGCCGATATTTATAATCTGGGTGATATGCTGGGCGATCATGAAGAGGCATTCTCACTCAGTTATATCGAAAACAGTTTAACCGCAAACCCGGTGCTTGCCCCCTTAGCAACCCGCGAAATGTCAGATACTTATTTGCTGATTGATATGGCAAAAGGTAAGCAAGTTGCTTCTACTGATTTAAAGCATAATTACAGCGGTGCCGAGCTTAACGAAATTATTGAAGTGCTAAAGAAAATGTTTGTGATTCAGGAAGTGATTCTGAAAGTAAACCAGCAATACATTGCTTCCGCCGCACAAAACGATGCCTACCGTAAAGAGCCACCATTCAAGCTGCAAGGCAGTTACCGTAATATGAATAAAATGGCAGAAAAGCTTTCTGCGGTAATGAATGAAGAAGAAATGATGCAGATGATTGAAGATCATTATCTAGGTGAGGCGCAACTGCTCACAAATGGTGCAGAAGAAAACCTATTAAAACTTGCCGAATTACGCGGCAATATGACCGCTGCACAAAAAACACGCTGGAAAGAAATCAAAAAAGACTTCATGAAAAACAAGATGAGTGTCAATGAAGAAGCCACAATAGGTTTGGATATTAGTGAAAAACTTGGATACTTAGTGGAAACTATCCAAGCCGTAAACCAATCACTCAAACACAACGACAGCAGTGAAAAACTCATGATGCCTCTAGCTGAAATAGCCACAACACTGCAACAGTTACAGCAAACTTCCGCCCAAAAAGCCGCAGACACATCCACCACAGGAGAATCAAAAGCTGACAAAGCCGCAGTATTACTCGCAACCTCACTCAGTAATATCTCTCACAGCATGGAAACGGTTCAAAAAATACTCGCAGAACCCAAAGCAAGCGATACCTTATTGGCAGAATCACTACACACACTATCTGAAAATCTAAGCAGTAAAACTGGCTCACAGAAAATGACCAGTGAAGCCATCGTGCAACAATTAACTAAAATCGTCGATGGTATCAACGCAATGAACCACGAACTGGGAGAAGTATCCGAAGCCTCACAGGAAAAAGCAAAATGGTTTTCAAGACTCATCCGAAAAGATAAAGAAAAGCATTTGTAAGGTTTGCCACCCCTTTTTATTTTGATGTACTTTTTTAATAAGTCAGTCCAAGCCTTTCAATAACTGCTTCAGACCTTTCGATATTAAGTGTAATTCTAGGCTCCAACTTCCCCATAATAAATTCATGCCTTTCTTTTTCATTTACGCCAAAAAGGTCTAGTTTATCGAGTATAAACACAACGAAAAGAGATCCCAGTACAGAAATCAAACCTGTTAGCACTATCGAAATAGTATCAGCAAATATGCTTCCAGTTAACATAGTTGCAATTGACTCACCAACCATAATGCCGCTTGTAACAACCACCCCTGTCGCCAACACTTTTATTGCTTCATGAGCAGCTTCTTTCATGGAAAGCCCTTCGGGTGGAAATATTAGTGTTTTTATAGCATTAGATAAAGACAAAAATCCTTCTCGGATAAGGCGTACTACATTTTTACCTGTCCTGATAAACATATTAAGTAACGCTGTTATAATAGCCGAAATAAAACCAGAAAGAGCCCCAGAAGTAAAAGCAATTACAACATCTTTCCACTTTGCAAGAAGCTTTTTCTTCACGTTGTTCATTCTTATTTTCAATGCTTCAATCCAAGCAATATTGTATTTTCCACTTTTAAATCCATTTGCTAGAACATCTTTTACCTCTGCAAATGTGGCAGAAATTAATTCAGCTAAGAGATTACCTAAAGCTTGCTGCAACCCTTGATTTACCCCAACTTTGAGGCCATCTTGTGCTGCTCTTTGAGTTACAAATATTGTCTTTTCAACTTTTCCTGATGGGACATATTTTTCAGCAGCCTTTTCCGCTCTAGCATCGGCAGCATTCGTTCTTCGTTTATCTACGTTCTCATTCGTCTCAGAAAACTCTTTAAGACCCTTATCTCCTTTTGAGCGATTGATACTCTGATGAGTAAACTCATGGTTATCTGAATCAGCAGCAAATTGCCTCTTCTCTGCATCAGAAAGCATAAAACCACCACTATCATGGAAATCTTTTAGTGATTTAATGTGATCCAAATCCATTTCCGAAGCATGATGGAATTCCCCAGTATATGTATCCTGAATTTTCCCATCTTTAGTCATTGATTCATGTTTTAGCTTTTCTCGCTGAGTATTAAATGAATCACCTTCTCCTCCTGCACTTTTGGGAGATTTTGTATAATTACCACGATTATAGCTAAAGTCTCTATCTGAATTGCTAAGATCTGAACGACTTAGTTTAAGTGGGCTAAGTAGTTGATCAATTAACATCTCCTTACCAGATTCAAATAAGGTATCGTATTTATCTTTACTGAATTGTTTATCAATAATTTCCAGTGACTCCATCACCTCATAGTCTGATACTTCAAGATCATAAACCGGACGGTTTGTTTGAAGAGCCTCGTCAACAAACCTAAAGTCGACCTCCTGATTTAGCAACTGTTTAGCTAAACCAGAGTTTGCCATTTCTTTGATATGACTTTTATTTGCATATTTTTTACGGGTTAACTGGCGTTTTTTAAACCGTTCAGATCTACTGTCCATGACTATCCCTTTATTGAGCTACTGCCAATTCATTCCATGCCTGCTGGAATGCTTTTTCTTTTTTATGAATGTGTCCATCAGCATGCATTACTACTTCAATAATTTCTTCAAACAGGTCAAATGAATCTAATCCCACTTTTTTACTGAGCTCAAATGCAGTTTTTATATTTGGAGGATTAACAGCCATTTCTTCAATTTTAGATTTTATATAGGAAGGTAAATCACTCGAAGCAACACCAGCTATGAATTCATCTATTTCCAGACGTTCTTCTGGGGCTATTTCACCATCGCATGCCGCACAAGCAAGTCCTACTGCTTCCATAGCAATGAGCAGATTGAAGTAATCCTCTGTTTCACTGATTCTGCTTTCAGCTTCCTCAAATGCAGAGGCTAATTTTTCATATTTTCTGTCATATTTTGCAGCTTCTCTCTGTGCACCTCTTCTTTCTGCTTGCTCTTCGCTATCATCCATTGCTGAAGCAACCCCTCCTGCGGCAGCTCCAACCCCGCCAGCAATAGCTGCACCTGCAGCTGTAATTGCCCCCACAGGCCCTGCTACAGGTAGAGCTACAACACACGCAACACCAGCCGCAGCACCACCTAATACTTTCCAGAAACTCATAGTATTTCTCCTTTTGATTTAGTTACGAAGTACTCCATAGCATATAACAGCTTATTATGCGGTTGAAAATAATACTTTATTATATAGACCAGATCAATATTGCATACAAAAAAATCAGACACCCACAGTCCTATCATTAATATTTAAAGCCATCCCCCCACTTATAGGCAGTTTTTTGAATTGGGCTAGTGTCTCAGTAAGTTATTCGAGCTATCGTCTAAAATTGAGGGCTTTCCTTTTTCCTTTTCCTCTATTTAGCTCACAAACCATTAACAACACAGCGTAAAATCTCGTAACTCCATTCGCCGTCCAGTGCTTCAAACAGTGGTTTTAAAGTCCCTTCTTGCTTGCTGTTTAACAGTTCTGCGGTGCGCTCAATCTGGGCAATATCCTCATCGTCTATTTCCAGAACATCCCAAGATTTCAGTACACCAGCTTCGATTGCATCGGCCAAATGTACGTAAATAGTAGAGCGTTTTAAATCACGTTTTTCGGCGATTTCCTCAATGCTCAAGCCTTCATGGTGCAGTGCTAGTGTTTCGTTAATGGTATCTGAAAAGTTATTGCGTAGCATTTTAGGCAGTGGATGCGCTTTAATCACCTGTAAAAACAATTCCCCATAGCGTTTCAGTTTGACTTCACCTACTCCACTAATATATTTGAAGGATTCTGCATCTGCGGGTCTTAAACGAGCCATTTCAATCAGGCTGGCATCACCAAAAATTACATAGGGTGGCACGCCCTGCTGTTCTGCCAGTTTTGTTCTTAACGCACGCAAGGCTTCGAATAGGGGTTCGTCCATGCTGCGCAGTTCGCTTTGGTTTTTTTTGCTGCCTGTGGATAGTTTTTGTGCCTTTTGCTGTTTGCGTGCCAGCAGTGATATTTCACCCCGTAATAGTGGTCGGGCTTTTTCAGTCAACTCTAACGCACCATATTTTTCCATATTGATCGTCAGGTAGCCTTGAGCAATCAGTTGGCGGTATAAACTGCGCCATTCTATTTGTTTTAGATCAGTCCCGATGCCCCATGTGCTGATTTTATCATGTTGATTTTGTACGATTCGATCATCCGTTTTTCCCAAGAGAATATCGGTGACGTAAGCTACACCAAAACGCTGTCCTGTTCGATACACGGTAGACAGTGCCTTCTGCGCAGCTTGTGTGGCATCCCATGTTTCGGGAGGGGATAGACAATTATCACAATTACCACATGGTTCGGATAATTCCTCGTCAAAATAGCCAAGGATGGTTTGACGGCGACAACTCGCTAGCTCACAAAGCCCTAACATGGCATCAAGCTTTTGCTGGGTAATACGCTTGTAGTCTTCATTACCCACGCTATCCTGCATCATTTGGCGTAGAGTAATTACATCCTGTAATCCATAGCTCATCCATGCATTAGCAGGGTTGCCATCTCGCCCTGCACGACCTGTTTCCTGATAATAGGCTTCAATATTTTTAGGGAGGTTCAAGTGTGCAACAAAACGTACATTCGGTTTATCAATTCCCATACCAAAAGCAATGGTTGCGACAATAATGATTCCTTCTTCACGCAGAAAACGTTGCTGATTATGTGCACGAACATTGGCACTTAAACCCGCATGATAAGGCAATGCGGTAACGCCTTGTTTGCTTAACCATTCGGCCGTTGCTTCTACTTTTTTACGTGAGAGACAATACACAATTCCCGCATCATTCGGGTGGTTCTCTTTGATAAAATGCCATAATTTGTCGCGCCCATTTTGTGCTTCTGAAATGGTGTAATGGATATTGGGTCGATCAAAGCTATTTGTGTAGACACCTGCATTACTTAAATTAAGCTGTTGAATAATTTCATGGCGAGTACGTTTGTCTGCCGTGGCAGTTAACGCAATCCGTGGAACAGTGGGAAACCGCTGGGGCAATACTGACAGTCGCTGATATTCGGGGCGAAAATCATGCCCCCATTGAGACACACAATGCGCCTCGTCTATCGCAAATAAAGCAATCTTGCATCGCTCAAGCATTTGCAAAGTATGCTCTCCTAGCAAACGCTCAGGTGCGACGTAGAGCATATCAAGCTCATCATTGTATAAGGCCTGCTGTACCGCATAGGCTTCTTCTGAATTTAAGCTGGAGTTCAAATAAGCCGCACGAATGCCTAACTGCTTAAGCGTATCGACCTGATCTTGCATCAATGCAATCAATGGCGAAACAATAATACCCACACCATCGCGTGTTAATGCGGGAATCTGGTAACACAAAGATTTACCCCCACCTGTTGGCATCAGTACAAAGGCATCGCCCCCATTAATCAGCTGTTCAACAATTTGCTGTTGATTATGCCGAAACTCATTGTAACCAAAGGTTTTTTGCAGAATGGATTGTGCATTTTCCAGTGTATTTTTCATTGTCATTGAAGCGTAGTTTTTACGGCTCATATTAAAACACACCCCCCTACTTTTGGGCGGTTTTTTCCAGGAAAATTCGATGGAGCTGATACAAAACAATAGAAAAACAGCTTATAAGTACAGGGGTGGCTTAGGGAAAAGATAAGTTAATATGAGACCATACGCCTCGTGTAAAAACCTCTACTGTACCGTATTGATGATTACACTTTCTTGAAGGCTTTGCAAAACCATCCCCCCACTTATAGCCACTTTTTTGTTAGTGATATACTGCGCTATAATCGCTAGACAAACAGTAGACTCAGTATCTATTTATTCGATGCGGCTAATCCCAAACCAAAGAAGATAAAGAAACTGCCACTAATTTTACTTATTAATTTACCTGCTTTGGGTGTGGCTAGTTTTTTTCTCAACATATTGGCTGAGGCTGCATATAAACAATGAATAACAATAACCAACAGACTAAATGTCATAACCAAGACGAAAAAGGGGTAAAGGTTTTGATTGTTGCTCACTATAAACTGGGGAAACAATGCAATAAAGAAGAAAATGGGCTTTGGGTTTAATAGCGTAATTGCCAAACCTTCTCTAAACCTGCTCCCGTTTGTTTTAACAGCTAATTTCGTTTCAGGATGAAGTTCGGATGTAGATCGCCACATTTTATAACCAAGATAGATTAAATACGCGGCCCCCACATACTTTATAATGCTAAAAGCCAGAGCAGAAGTGGCGAGTATGACCGCAACACTACTTGCAGAGAGTAGACCGATAAAAAACATGCCGACAGCCACACCCAAAATACCGGCGATAGAACCAAAAAAACCATACTTTAAGGCGTTGGAAATAGACAAAATAACACCCGGCCCTGGGCTTGCAATCGTAGCAGAGGCAATCACTATATATAAAAGATAATTATCCATGACGAGCTTCCTTCAGGCATAAAATAGACATGAGAATGTATTGACAGACACACACTTTACTATTCAATAAGAGAAAACGAAAACAACCACACAACTACACCGTGATACAGACCTTTACACAAAGTGTATGGCGGGGGAAAGAGAGAAAGCAGTAGCCGTTATGAGCCAGCGACAATCATGCCTTCCACAAGGATAGAACCTGTTCGTGTACCCCCGCGAAAATCAACATCCGTACCCACAGCAACAATATTGTGGAACATGTCTTTAAGGTTACCTGCGATAGTGACTTCTTCTACAGGGAATTGAATTTCGCCATTTTCTACCCAAAAACCTGCGGCTCCTCGTGAATAATCACCTGTGATATTGTTCACGCCACTGCCTATCAGTTCGGTTACAAATAAACCTGTTCCCAGCATTTTAATGAGTTCATCAAAATCCTGACCCGTTGAGTCGAGTGTTAGGTTATGTGTGCCCCCTGAATTTGCCGTAGTTTTTAAGCCCAGTTGACGCGCCGAATAACTGCTCATAATGTAATTTTGAACGATGCCATCCACCACGTGATCACGATTACTCGTTGCGACACCTTCTTTATCAAAATAGCCACTACCAAATCCACGTTTGATATGTGGTTGTTCGTGTAAATGAATAAAGTCAGGGAATACTTTTTCACCGATACTATCAAGTAAAAATGTAGATTTGCGGTATTGCGCACTACCCGCTATGGCATTGGTGAAATGCCCAATCAGACTACGCGCCATTTCGGGGGAGTAAAGTACGTTTGCTTCTCGTGTACTAATCTGTTTACTCATTAAACGGGCAAGTGTTTTTTCTGCAGCTTTTCTCCCGACATATTCTGCCGATTCCAGCTCACTATTAACACGTGATGTACTATACCAATAGTCACGTTGCATGTTTTCATCGCCCACTTCTTGAGCGATGACCGAACAGCTCAGTGTATGATGGCTTGATGGAGTTGAACCCATAAAACCATGTGTATTTGCAATCAAACCAATGCCATTGTAGGTGCTAAGCGCACCACCGTCTGAATTGATTATGCGTGGATCGTATTCAAGCGCTGCTGCTTCACATTCAGTGGCTACCTCAATGGCTTTTTCAGCGGTTAAATCCCAAGGGTGATATAAGTCCAGATTTTTAATATCCGAAGCCATCATGTCAGCATCGGGCAGCCCTGTATATTCGTCTTCTTCGGTATATTTGGCAATATTACAGGCAGCTTTAACTGTGTCTTCAATTGCTGCTGGGGATAAATCGCCTGTACTAGCTGAACCGGTGTGTTTGCCAATATATACCGATAAATTCAAACCCTGATCACGATGGTATTCGAGTTTATCAACATTGGCTTTATGAATTTCCACGGATAAACCTGCGCCTTTATTGAGGCTGAGTTCCGCATCAGTCGCGCCGTATTTTTTTGCCAGTTTGAGTACTGTTTCAGCCGTCTCCTGGAGGAATGTTTCGTCTTGTTTAATCGTATCATTTGCCATTGCTAATTTACCGGAACTAAGCGTCCGTGCCCCCTACGGTTAATCCATCAATTTTCAAGGTTGGCTGACCAACACCTACGGGAACACTTTGCCCCGCTTTGCCACATACTCCGACCCCTCTATCAAGCGCCAAATCGTTACCAATCATGCTAACTTTAGTGAGTACATCAGGGCCATTACCAATGAGGGTAGCCCCTTTGACTGGACGTGTGATTTTTCCATTCTCGATTAAATAGGCTTCAGAGGCAGAAAATACAAATTTACCCGAGGTAATATCGACCTGTCCCCCACCAAAATTTACCGCATAAAGCCCTTGTTTTACCGATGAAATAATTTCTTCAGGCTCATCATTACCCGGTAACATATAGGTGTTTGTCATACGAGGCATCGGCAAATGTGCATAAGATTCACGACGACCGTTACCCGTTGATTCAACGCCCATTAAACGGGCATTGAGCTTGTCTTGCATATAGCCTTTTAGTACACCCTTTTCAATTAATGTGGTGCAATTGGTTTGAGTTCCTTCATCATCAATGCTCAAAGAACCACGGCGGTTTTCAAGCGTGCCGTCATCAACGACAGTTACAGATTTTGAGGCAACCGTCTCGCCGATACGACCGCTAAATGCAGAAGTACCTTTACGGTTAAAGTCGCCTTCTAAACCATGCCCAATCGCTTCATGCAGCAAAATACCAGGCCAGCCAGAGCCTAATACTACAGTTTGCGCACCTGCCGGTGCATCAACAGCATCTAGGTTGACTAAGGCTAATCTTACGGCTTCGTCTGTGTATTCTCTTATGCGGTCTGCCTGAGTAAAGTAATCAAAGCCAAAACGACCACCGCCTCCCATGCTGGCAGATTCACGTTTGCCATCTTTTTCGACGATTACGGTAATATTCATTCTCACCAGAGGGCGGATATCGGCAGTTAAATGACCTTCGTTATCAGCAACTAAAATATGTTCATGAACACCCGCAATATTGGCTATTACTTGTGTGACGTACTGGCTCGCCGCTCGTGCTGATTTGTCGGCGAGTCGCAGTAATTCAATTTTTTCATCTTCTGACATGGATGCCAAAGGATTATCAACACCATACAGTGCCATTGCTGATGTATTTTCACGCGCTTGCCATGCTTTGGTTTGGGCTGATGTGCCAGAACGTCCAATTGCTGAGGCTGCTTTGGCAGATGCTGTGAGTGCCTCTAAGGTAATTTCATCAGAATAGGCAAAACCCGTTTGCTCACCCACCACCATACGCACACCTACACCTTGATCGATGCTGTATGAGCCATTTTTGATAATGCCTTCTTCCAAGACCCATGATTCAAAACGGCTAGATTGAAAATACAGATCTGCTAAATCAGCGCCTTTTAAATGCGCAAAGACATTTTCCAGATTGGACTCCGTCAAGCCTGAAGGTGCTAATAATTGTTGTTTAGCTTGATCGAGAATAGATGAACTCATAAATTAGATACTCTGGGTATGGTGCTTTATTACATAACATTACTTAATGAAAAGATATTGCCTAGCGAAAAGACATTGCTTAGCAAGAAGGCATGGCTTAACGAAAAAATACTGCTCAACAAAAAGACTTTCGTTTTAAATCAGTTTGGTGTGTTTTAGTACGGGAAAACTCTCTCGTAATTTCTTCTGTGCAGGCAAGTCTATATTAATGGTGATGATTCCCGGACCTTTCAAACGCAAACCATGAACTTGTCCTAAATAATCAACCACCATACTATTTCCATAGGTATAACGACCATTCACATGATAACCACCTTGTGCTGGCGCGATAACGTAACATTGGTTTTCAATAGCGCGGGCTTTAATCAATGGTTCCCAATGGATTTTGCCTGTAGTTTTGGTAAATGCAGAAGGAATAAGAAATATTTCTGCGCCTTGTTTTACCATCTCACGATATAAAAGAGGAAAGCGTAAATCATAACAAATCGACATGCCAATTTTACCAAACGGTGTATCGACGACGACAATATCTGTGCCATGCTCAAAGGTATCACTTTCTCTATAATGTTCTTGTAAGTTTTTATCTTCACCTTCTATATCGACATCAAACAGGTGAATTTTATTATAACGGGCAACGATGTCACCCTCATCATTAAACATGATAGAGGCTGCGCTGACTTTCTCTGGATTCTCAGATTTTATGGGAACAGACCCTGCCACAATCCAGACCTTATTGTTAATTGCACATTGACGTATTGTATCTTGAATGAGGCCTGTCCCATACTCTTCAGCAAACGTTATGTTTTCCGATTCATGCATTGCCATCAAAGCAAAACATTCTGGTAAAACAACTAGCTTCGCCCCTTGATCTGCGGCTTCTCGAACCAGTCGGGTGGCTTCCATTAAGTTGGCTTTTATTTGTGACCCCGATGCCATTTGAACTGCTGCTATTTTAGTGAACAAGTGTTTTTCCCTTATGGGTTCCTTTGAGATTACTCGGCAATTGTAAACTGGTCTTATAGAGACTACAGCTCAATCAAATGCCACCCCCCTACTTATAAGGAGTTTTTTGTTTTATTAACTAAATAGAACGCTTTGCAAAACACCACCTGCGTATGCCTTGAAATTGACACACTCGGTAGGTTTATCAAAGCCTTCTAATAGGCTAAACTGATTTTTTGCTTTTATCCATACTACTTTACTGATTGTATTAATCCAGAAATGCGAGAATTTCCTTCTCTATATCCTGTTTATCAATAACCGTGTTTTGTGTGATTTCTTTACCAAATAGTTCACTAATCATGGCTGGAATTTCTATATTAGCTTTACGCGCAATAGCGTCTAATGCTTCCTTATCATTTCCCCCTGTTTCACCGGTTAAGGCATTTGCAATTGTTGGAGAAAATTTAGTCCATTCTGCTGTTGAATACACAATTGTTTTTAGTGGCTTTTTACGGCAAGTATCGTAGGTTTTAAAACAGGTTGCGGTATGTGGGTCCATTAAGTAACCCTCTTCAAATATCTGTTTGATGTATTCTTTTCCTTCTTCATCAGAACAAAAATCAGCCGCAAACACGGTTTGTATTTGAGCTAACTCATCCGCAGTGAGGCGATAACACTTATCGTTATCTAATTGTGCCATCAGTGTTTTAGTGCGTTCGCTACCAAACATATCGAACAGGATGCGCTCTACATTTGAAGATTTCAAAATATCCATTGCAGGAGAACTGGTAGGAATTACCGATGAATCACTAATATCGTAAACACCTTCATTAATTAAGTGGGTTAAGACATTGTTTTGATTGGAGGCAATAAGAATTTTTTCTACAGGTAGACCCATTCTCATGGCGTAATAACCACCTAAAGCATTACCAAAATTACCGCTGGGTACATTCAAATAAACCTTGTCACCCAGTTCTATCGCCTCTTGTCTAACCAGTTCCAGATAGCTATGAATGTGATACATCAACTGAAAAATGATACGACCAAAGTTGACGGAGTTTGCGGCAGAAAGGGAGATATTTTTCTCTTTTAATTTTGCATTAAATGATTCTGAGCTGAGCAATAATTTCAATGCCGACTGGGCATCATCAAAATCACCGTGGATGCCGATAACTTTAAGGTTTTCTGCATCCTCAGTCACCATTTGTAGGCGCTGTACATCAGACGTACCACCGTCTGGATATAAACACGCCACACGTACATTTTTACGGTTTTTAAAAGTTTCCAGTGCAGCTGGACCTGTGTCACCACTGGTTGCGGCAAGAATCAGGTATTCTTCCTGTCGTTTTTGTGCAATGGATGACAGTACGACACCAAAAGGTTGCAATGCCATGTCTTTAAATGCACGCGTAGGTCCATGATAAAGCTCGCTGACATAAAGGTCATCTTTAACTTTTACCAAGGGTGCTGGGTTTTTCTTACCATTAGCAGGAAGATCAAACTCATCATAAAGATTAAGCGCAGTCTCAATATCCGTCTGATCAATATCAACATTGAAAGCAGCCAAAATATCGCGTGCTAAGGTTTTATAATCTTTATCTAAATGACTCTGCAAAAAATCATTACCCAAATCAGGTAAAAACTCGGGGGAATATATACCACCAAATGATGACATGGGGCCTAGAATGGCTTCGGAGAAGCTAACTTCGGCGGCTCTTATTCCATCATTTCCGCGTGTTTCTATAAATTTCATGCTGAGTGTCTTTCCTGTGTAAACTTACTTATAGTTTCTTTTCTATCCAGTTAATTAGCCTGGTATTTTTAAATAGCTATTAGCTTAATGATTCAACGCGTATTCTGATTGGATCACCATTGATAACATCCAGTGCCGCAATCTTTTCTAACGCATTATTCATACCACCTTCACTGACCACATGCGTCAGTAAAATAATGTTGACGTCAGTTTCCCCCTGCTTAGGTTCTTTCTGGATAAAGGCTTCGATACTAATACCTTGTTCGCCTAGTACGCGTGTAACTTCTGCCAGTACACCAGCCTCATTCTTCGCCGACATGCGTAAGTAGAAAGCGGTTTCAATATCCGCTATATCAACGACAGTTGTATCTGCTAATTCATCTGGCTGAAATGCTAAATGTGGCACTCTATTTTCTGGGTCTGTGGTTAGGGTACGTGTTACGTCCACAATATCCGCAATAACGGCTGAGGCTGTTGCTTCATCACCTGCGCCTGCACCGTAATAAAGTGTTGCACCTACGGCGTCACCTTTCACTAATACGGCATTCATCACACCATCGACATTAGCAATTAAACGCTTTTCTGGAATGAGTGTTGGGTGTACACGTTGCTCGATACCTTTTGCTGTGCGCTTGGCAACACCAAGGTGTTTGATTCTATAGCCAAGTTCTTCTGCATAGGCCACATCGTCTTGTGTAATTTTAGAGATACCTTCGGTATAGGTTTTATCAAACTGTAATGGAATACCAAATGCGATGGATGAAAGAATACTCAATTTATGTGCGGCATCGATGCCTTCAACATCAAAGGTTGGATCAGCTTCTGCATATCCAAGCTCCTGAGCTTCTGCCAAGACATCAGTGAAGTCTCTGCCTTTATCACGCATTTCTGTCAGGATGAAATTACCTGTACCATTGATGATACCTGCTAGCCATTCAACACTGTTCGCAGATAAACCTTCGCGTAAGGCTTTGATGATTGGAATACCACCAGCAACCGCGGCTTCGAAAGCAACCACCAACCCTTTCTCTTGGGCTTTAGCGAAAATTTCATCACCGTGTAAGGCAATTAATGCCTTATTGGCTGTAACTACGTGCTTGCCATTTTCCAGTGCCTGTAACACAAGCTCTTTAGCGGGCGAATAACCACCGATAAGCTCAACGATGATATCAATATCTGGGTCGTTGATAACTTCGTAAGCATCTTTCGTTAATCGGGTATTGTCTATACCTAATTCAGCTGCACGTTCTGGCTCAAGGGTAGCAATAAAATCAATTTCAATGCCACGACCGGCACGTCTTGCGATTTCTTCTGCATTTCTTTTTAGAACTGTTGCTGTACCGCCACCAACTGTACCTAATCCCAATAATCCAACCTTTACCGCTTTCATCTGTTACCTTCATTTCGTATCAATAATTAGACGCAGAACATTACAGTTGTGTACCTTAGCTGTCAATCAGCATTGATGATGATAATGTCTTGTATTACTGATTACTTTCTCTTCAAATAAGCCAAGCAAATGAAGAAAATCAATTATTGCTTAAATAAACGAAACCCTTCGAAGCGTAGGATGAGAGAATAATGAGCATAGTTGCCGTATCAAGACCTTCTTTGAATCTAATTTGCACTTAACCCACCCCCCTACTTTCAGGCAGTTTTTTATGGTTTTTTATTTTCTGTGGCATATCCATTGAGCAAAAAAAAAGCATGCCTAAAAAGGCATGCTTTTCATTAACACCAAGTAACACTTATCGCATGATTTTAACTTCAACACGACGCGCTTCATTGCGTGTTCCCGAACCGACAGTCTGAGTCGGTTTAGTCACAATGATTTGATTTGCGGGTATACCTGCACGCTTAAGCTCTACAACCACTGATTCAGCTCTTTGCAGTGACAGCTTTTGATTTAATGCCAGGTTGCCCGTTGCATCATGGAAACCTGAAACCAGCGCTTTAGAACCTTCGTTATTTTTCAGGTAGTTGATAATGCTTGATAATGTACTGCGTGTATCAACAGGTGCGGTAGCACTACTTATTCTGAAATATAACTTTGCAGTATCAGGTAAATTAGCTGATGGGGTCGGCGTAACCTTCACTTCTGGTTTTGCTTGCTCCAATTCCCTGATTCGCGCACGAAGACTAGGAATAAGCTTATTTTCAGTCTCAAGCGTACGAATCTTATTTAATAACTCAGGGCTCTCAACCTCCTCTGTAAGCATAACAGGTTTAGCTGACTGGCTACTTTGCAACTCTGCAATCTTGGCTTTAAGTTCAGCAATTTCGCTATTCTCTTTCTCCAGTGCTTTTATTCGATTAACTAACTCGGGGTTATCAACTTCTTTCACAACAGTCTTACTCGGTTGTGCTTCAAGTTCTGCAAGCTTGGCTTTGAGTCCAGCAATTTCGCTATTCTCTTTCTCCAACGCTTTTATTCGGTTAACTAACTCGGGATTATCAACCTCTTTCACAACAGCCTTACTCGGTTGTGCTTCAAGTTCTGCAAGCTTGGTTTTGAGTTCAGAAATTGTGCCTTCCTTTGCTTCCTTTTCTTTTTTCAGATTCGTAATTTGTGTTAATAACACGGGGTTATCGACCAGCTTGTCTTTTTCTACAATTTTCTCAACGACAGTAGGAGCAACCTCACACTTACTTCCGTTAGGGCCATACCCTATAGGCCCATACCCTAACAACCATAAGAGTAGAAGTAATAAAAACAACAGTATCGCTAGAATCATCCATATTTTGCGAAAACCAGGCCAGTTAGATGCTATTTTTGAGTTATTCGTCATGATTATTGCCCTCCATCCAATTCATCTTGCCATACTTTTAATGCTTCCCATTTATTTTCTGCTGCCATTTTAGCTTGCGCAGGCCATGTACCCGGCTTTGCCAATTTATAACTTGGCCCTGCGTTATCCAGCATTTTCTGAATATCATCTACCGATGTAGCTGCTAAAGATGCATAAAAATGAATATCTGCTTCATGGATGATTTCATTAATCTTTGGTCCAATACCTTCAACAACAGTGAAGTCATCCTGACCATTCTTTTGCTTCAGTCTAAATCCTGCTGCTTTTGCTGCCGCTAAGTCAACAGTAGAACCCTGTGCAACAGGTGAACTTGCCGATACGGCTGCCGTCGAGGCTGCTGAGGCTGCACCTGCGATACCATAGGTACTTGTATTTGAGCTTGTAGTAGTCGAAGCAGTACTGCTTTTTAACGTCTGTATTTCCGCTTCAAACTGATTGATTCTCTCTAAATGTGCTGGATTATCTACAACTTTATCAACATATTTCTCAACAATTTTTTCTACTGGAGGTTCTCCATATTTAAGACGTCTTGCTAACCAACCCGCGAGTAACCATCCAATTAAGCCACCAGCCAGGTACGGCCATAGCTTACATAAGAATAAAGTCATTTTTGTTGCTCCTTACGTTAATAATATTTTGAAATAAAAAATAGTTAAACCTATCTCCTTCTTGTCTCTAGTCGAGTTAAAGGTAGAGATAGTTCATGAAAGTAAAATATAATAGTATAATAAACAGTCACTTTATACATATTGAAGAACCCCTTACTATATATTCTGCTACTCTATACAACTATAGTTCAATTTGTACTTTGTTTTCTCTTATCATTACAAATGATAATCATTAGCATTACTAATAATTATAGTAGTACAGACTGTTCACTGATTCAACCGTAAACCAAAGCATTATTTTTCAACCCTCTGCCTCTATAAGCTAACCATAGAACCATTAAAATACATGACGTTTAAAAACAGAAAAAACAACAGGAATTACCCATTCAAGTGGCAATTAAATCGTAAGCTACGACGTATTATTTTTATGTTAGTGGCTGTGATAATTGCTTCGGGTGTCAACTATTATCACTCACACTTTCAGAGCACGGAAAATCCGCAAACAGAACAACGTGATCACTTAAACAATACCCAGTTACAAACGAACAACGGGTTTAGTAAAAAACACCAGACTGCTACTCTTGAACAAATTAAACAGGCAAAAGAGCGCACCAACTCTAGGTTTTGGGTGGGGTTAAATGCGCAGGTTATCAAACTGCTTAAAGATGACCTGTCAGGTAGTCGTCACCAAAAATTCTTAATCAAACTAGACAATGGGATGACTCTATTAGTCTCTCATAATATTGACTTAGCACCGCGCGTACCAATTAAAGTGAACGACCACATTAGCCTGCAAGGTCGTTATGAGTGGAATCACCGTGGGGGAGTTATCCACTGGACACACCATGACCCGAAAGGCAAAAAGGCAGGAGGATGGATATCAGTCAATGGAAAAAAGTACAAATAGAAGGCTTTGCAAAACCTTCAAATAATCCAATGAATCCCGTTATGCCCTTAAACTCCACCCCTATTTGGTCTATCTGATTTATGTCTAACCTGGAAAATCATTTAACGGTATTGCTGAATAACCTTCATCTTCCAGCCAATGCTGATGAACGTCAACAAGCTCAAAGGCTCTTTCATGGTAGAGGGCATGCTTATGAGGGGTTAAATCATGTCACTATTGATTGGCTCCCCCCTATTGTTTTAATTACCCTCTTTGCTCCTGAGCCGATGATTGTTATTAAGCAATTGGCTGAAGCACTCAAAAACAAGCTACTTCAAACAAATCAAATCTTGTTGCAGCACCGTTATTTATCACACGGACCAATTGATGTGGTTTATAGCGAGACGCCAGCTGAAGCCGTTCAACAAATAGAGGTTTTAGAAGGTAATTTAAAGTTTCTTATTTCTTTGGGTAAGACTAGAAATACAGGCTTATTTCTGGATATGAGAAATGGTCGCCAATGGGTACAGCAACATAGTCAGCATAAAAAAATCCTGAATTTATTTTCATACACTTGTGGTTTCTCAGTGTCTGCTATCGCAGGAGGTGCAGAGTCGGTAATGAATATAGACATGAGTCGTGCTGCTTTAAGTGTTGGACGTACCAACCATCGACTAAATCATCAGGATTTGCATAAAGTTCAGTTTCAAAAGCTTGATATTTTCAAATCATTTGGCAGGATTAAAAAGCATGGTCCTTATGATTTATTAATTTGTGACCCGCCAACGTTACAAAAAGGTAGTGTTGATATTGCACGCGATTATCCTAAGATTATGCGTCGTTTAGACAGTTTTATGAATGCAGATAGCCAATTAATGATGTGTATCAACGCACCTCATATAGAGCAACACAGTAGTAAAGAATTTCTCTTAAATAAAATGAAAGAGGCTGCTCCCAATTATCATTTAATCGATGAGATTAAACCTCCAGAGGTTTATCAGGAAACACAGGGACGTGGAGTAAAAACACTCATCTATCAACGACTATCATAATACAAACTGTATTCGCTGATTGTCTGCCACCCCCCTACTTTGAAGGCTTTTTTATGTATACATAGCTACGGGGAAAAACTCGGTAACAATAATGGCTGGGTGACCATTCACTCGAATACGATAACTTCTGGAGATAATGTCCCCTTGAAGCTGACTGAGTAACTCATCATCTTTAGGAGCAGATTGTCTATAGTTTATATCGAATATATCCCTATAGGTTTCCACACCTTGCTCACGTAACAATTCACCAATACCAATTTTTCCTTCTTCTAATTGCTTTCCCACTTTTTCAGGAAGGTGTTTTAACGAGACTGTTGACCTTGCAGCTGCAAATATCTGTCCAGTATGGTTACCTTTTAAATATACCTCACGTTGCAGTGTTTTATCCCCTGCTTCTACTTCAAGTCCTTCTACACTATTTAGGCATATATTCAGTATATTGTTTAATGCAGTGATACTAATTGGCTCCCAAAACCAGGCTTCCAGTGATTTGGTTACCGTTCCATCTGTCACCATGATTGTTCGTAAAAAGGGTGGTATGTTTTGTAGATCAATAATGTAACCTGAGTGTGATTTAATCGTTGAGTTAGCTGTATAACCAGAGCTTCTGAAATAAGCGTTATTTTTCATAATGATGACTGCTGTTTCCACAGCTCCGATAAAGAAATAAAACGGTTACCTGATTTTTTAAATACCTTCACCTCTTTCATTGTGGGCCAAGAGTCATAACGCTCATTTAAATGCTCGCTCTTTGCCGGTAAACGCTGCTGTTTATTTGTTTTAATCCACATTAAGGCATTTTTAACACCTTCTTGAAATAAAAAACAGTTATTAGAAAAAAGTGACTCCCTCTTATCCAGTGCAAAGGCATGTTGCATCAGTATCTCACCAGAATCAAAGGTTTCAGCCATTCGATGTACGGTGACACCAATCGTATCTTGCTCATCACTCATGGCAAAGAAAACAGGATCAACACCTTGGTACTTAGGGAGTAATGAAGGGTGTATATTGATACATTGCAAGCCATCTAATGCTAAAACAGGCTGCTTTATTAATTGATTAAAGTGACTAGCCAATAAAACATCTGGGTTGAGTGATTTGATAAAATCAACAGCATCGGTATGGTTAATGTCTTTGGTATCAAATACAGGAATACGATGTTGCTTAGCTAGGCCATGAATTTCTCGAAGTGGCCATTTTTTAAAGGCAAAAATAGGCTGCAACCATTTAAACACATCAGTAACAATAAACAGGTAACTTGAATAACGTAAGCCCGATGTTCTTAACTGTTTAAGAGCACCTCTGATATGACCATAGCGAGGACTTAATATACGTGTTGAATTAATCACACCCAGTAACTCTATACCATTATCCGCTATAAGCTGTTCCATAACCTTAGAAGAATAAACACTGGAATAGGTACAAAAAATAATACCTTTTTTATTTTTTGCTTGTTTGCTTTCACCCTGTGATAGAACCATCGCTGACTAGAGTTTAGCCATCTCTTCTACGAGGATATTAATGGTCTGCTCTATTTGCTCTTCGGTATGAGATGAACAGATAAAGAAACGTAAACGTGCCATTCCTTCCTGTACCGCGGGATAAAAAATAGGCTGTACGTTGATACCACGCTCAAAACAGGCATTTGCAAGTCGTCCTGCTGTTGCAGAACTGCCAGTAATAACAGGGATTACGGATAAGCCCGCACTGGAGCCGACGTTCAAGCCTTTCTCTTGCGCAAGTTTTAAAAACTGCTGACCACGTGCCTTGAGTTGTTGTACACGTTCTGGTTCTCTATCTAATACCTTGAGTGCAGCTATTGCAGCAGCGGCTAAAGGTGGGGATATACCAACACTGTACAAAAAACCGGGAGCTGAAAATTTAAGGTGCTTTATCAAAGCAGTTTCACCCGCAATATATCCGCCACAACTTGCTAATGTTTTGCTTAATGTTCCCATCCATAAATCAACTTCATGGCCATCAACACCTTCCTGCTCTTTTAAACCATGACCTCTTTCACCAAGCACCCCCAAAGAGTGGGCTTCATCGACCATCAAAAATGCTTTGTGTCGTTGTTTGATTTCAATAAAGCGTTTCAAGTCTGGATAATCACCATCCATACTATATATGCCTTCAATGACAATCAGTACTCGCTCATAATTTTTACGTTGCTGAAATAGTAGTTCATCGAGCGCTTGCCAATCATTATGGGGAAACGGTAAGCGAGCTGCTCCAGATAGCTGAACACCTTGTACCACACTATTGTGTATCAACGAATCGTGCAGTATCAAATCTTTTGGGCCAAATAAATAGCCAATGGTAGTGACATTGGTGGCATGTCCACTGACAAAGACGATGCAATCATCCACTTCATATTTTTCTGCCAAGGCAATTTCTAGCTCACGCTGAATTGGGCGTTCTCCAGCGACAGGACGACTTGCCGAGGCTGATGTGCCATACGTATCAATAGCGTGTTTAGCAGCTTCTGATACCTCTGGATGACCACACAAATCTAAATAATTATAGCTGGCAAAGTTAATATACTCATGATCATTAATAATCGTCGTATTTCCTGCAATTCCCTCATGTTCTTTGAAAAAAGGACTGGGCACACCTAACTGTTTCCCACCTGCTTCTAATATTCTGATTTGCTGATAACCAGGAAACATATCAAACCGACAAAACTCATCAGGCACTTTTGAGTTTGACTGAAGAGACTTTCTTGTTCTTAAGACATCACCGTTTTGCATTTCAGCTTCGGTAACTTTCTTTAAGCGTTTTTCCAGCATTTTTTGAGCCAGTTGATCTTTAACTGATCCACTTAAACCAAACAAGTTATTCTTAATAGATTTTGTCATCCGCTTACTCTACCACTGATTATTGCTTCATTGCATCTTCGATAAGCTTCTTAGATAACTCTTCCGCTTCTTTCTCTGTCATGTTCTCTGCATGACCATGGCGAGATGCTGCCACAGAAATACCTTCCTCATGCGCTGTTTTACTCGTTTCAGACTGAGAATCATCACTCATTGCGTCATCATCAAGCGAAGATAATTGTTCTGTAATTCTCTCTGCAATTCGAAGAATATTGGCTCCCTCAGTTAATGCCATTACCGGTAGTTTCACATCAAAGCGTTCTTCAATGGCCAGAACTAGCTCCATGCCCATTAATGAGTCCATACCCAAATCAAAAATAGATCTTTCTACATCAAGCTTTTCACGAGGTAATCTTAATATTTGTTCAATTTCATCAAGTAACAGGTCTACCACTAAGTCCTGAATCTCAGCATGCCCCATATTCGCAATTAGCATCTGAATATCTTCAAAATGATCACTATCCGAGGCCTTTACCATGCGCTTCAATTCATCATATTTAGGAGAATTAGCAGCTGGCATCACACGTTGTATTACCCCCCAATCCAGATCTATAACACCCACGCCAACTTTATCACTCAATATGATTTTTTCTAACATTTTAAGGGCCTTATCCGAATTTAAGGCTTCGCCCCCCAAACGTGACTGTAACGCTTCTTTAGTCTCCTCGTTTCTTGCTAAATAACCAACATCGGCAATTGCCCCCCACGCGACATAACTGGCGGGAAGTCCTATAGAGCGTCGATAAGTAGCCAATGATTCGAGATAGCTATTTGCGGCAACGTAATTCGCCTGACCCGGATTTCCAACATAGGTTGTTGCAGATGAATACAATACAAAAAAGTCCAGTTCAATTTCAGCACTTACTTTATGTAAATTCCAACCACCTAATACTTTTGGCTGCATGACTGTTAATAATTGTTCCTGTGTCATGTTACGAATTAAACCATCTTCTAAGACCATCGCAGCATGTACAATTCCCTTTAACGGGGGAATGTCTTTTTGAATTTCAGCTACTAATTTAGTTAAGGCTTTTTTGTCAGTAACATCACAGGCACGAGTGTAAACACTAACGCCTCTATTTTTTAGTGATTCCAAGGTTGCTTTGGTTTCTTTATCAGTCTTAGCAATATTGGCACTTCTACTAACAAGCACTAAGGATTTCGCTCCCTTATCCGCTAACCAGCAAGCAGTCTTAAGACCAAATCCACCCAGCCCTCCTGTCACTAAATAACTGGCATTTGCATGACAAAACAGCTCTTCATCACGCGTTGTTAAAGGATAAATTTTATCTTTAGGTACGACATTCTCATTTTCGAATGAAACAACCACTTTACCTATTTGTCTCGATTGCTGCATATAACGGAATGCATCTTCAATACGAGAAGCGGGAAAAGCTCGATAAGGCATAGGTCGTAAACTTCCATCATCAAAGAGTTTCATCATTTCTTTGAATAGCCTATTTGCCAGCTCAGGTCTTTCTATGAGTAGTTGGTCAGCATCTATACCAAAATATGAGATATTATTTCTAAAAGGTCTTAAACCAATCTTACTGTTCTCATAAAAATCACGCTTACCTAACTCTAGGAAACGACCAAATGGTTTTAATACCGCAAGATTTCTTGTTATGGCTTCTCCAGCTAAAGAGTTTAATACGATATCAACGCCTTTACCCTGTGTTATCTCCATAATTTCATCAGCAAACGCCAATGATCTAGAGTCCATTACATGATCAGCGCCAAGTAAACGAACAAAATCTCTTTTTTCATCACTACCTGCGGTTGCAAAAATTTCAGCACCACAATATCTAGCATATTGGATAGCTGCAATCCCAACACCTCCTGCTGCCCCATGAATCAGTATTTTTTCACCAGGTTCTATCTGTGCCAAATGCTTAAGAGCATAATAAACAGTGAAAAATGTAGTTGGTATTGTAGTGGCTTCTTCAAAACTCCAATCTTTAGGCTTGTGTGTGATAGCTGTCGTTTGGCTAATAACCCTAGAACTAAAACATGCAGGAGCAAAGCCAACCACTTCATCTCCAGCATTAAATTCTGTAACAGCACTACCTACTTTAGTTACAACACCAGAAACCTCCATTCCCAATGTAGGACCAGCAAAGCCATTTTCTACTGCTTCATCTGACAAAAGACCCATTGCATACATAACATCTCGAAAATTAAGCCCAGCTGCATGCGGTTTTATTTGAATTTCATCTGCTCGACAAAAACTCTCTGAGAGCTCCTGCCAAACTAAGTTCTTAAGCTGCCCAGGTGAACTAAACTTAAGACAGTAATCAATATCTTGCTTTGTATTGTTTGTTTCAGCATTGATTTGAGGGAGTAAACCCGTTTTTCTCATACGCATAACATGCCTAACATTCTCATTAATAACGACTTCATTTTCATTATTATCAGAATTTAATAGCATTAATTCATTTATGAGTAGACGGCTATATGTTTCTGTATCAAATTTTCCTTGTAAATCAATGAGCTTGCAATTTAAATCTGGATGCTCATTCATAATTACCCTTCCAAGCCCCCACAAAGGTGCTTGTGATGGATTGTTGTCAAATAAGAAGTCCTGATTTTCTTTAGCTAGCGTTACACCACCAGAGGTCACAATGTTTAATTGTGGGCTGTGTGTTATTTTAGATTTTTCCAACCCCTTTAATAAATCAACAATACTGCTGCATCTTAAATTTTGTAGTCTGAGTTGCTCGTCCTCAATTTCATTTATTTCGGTGTCACTATGCCAACGTAAGCCCATTAGATGAACAATCACATCACAGTTTACTTCTTGTTTTTTCAAGGTAGAAAAAATGTGATCAAAGTGCTCCTCTTTTTCATTTTGGGTTAAATCAAAATTTAATGAAAAATGCATTGGCCCTAAACGTTTATAGGTTTCCCCTGCATCAACCAGGACAACCTGATGTCCTGATTTTTTTAATTCAGTCACTAATGCATTTGATAATGAACACGAAACCTCGTCATTATCTTTTAAAATCATCCAGTATTGTGTATCTGTTTCATCAGAAACTATTTTTTCAATCTCTTCTATCTGATTGTGATTAGCAATAACCATAAAAGCGCCAACATCACCCGTAGCCTCTGGTTCTACTAATAACTCTACTTGATCAAAGCCTATATCTTTCAACTCTGAACGCCAAGTATTGGCCGTCATCAACAATGGCGAAGGTCTTGTTATCTCTGATGTATGTATCCACCAATCGGCTTGTAAGCCAAATGTCATATCCATGAAGCGATCTGACTGCCTTTCAATTAATAGCATAACGCCTTTAGGAGAAAGAACTTTCTTGATATTTTCCTGTGCTTTTACGCAGTCATCCGATCTGTATAAAGTATTTGCAGCAATGACAATATCAAACTTAGTACCTTCTAAAAAATCATTAGCAATATCCTGACTAAAGTCTAACTGCTGTGTATCTACAAAATTCCAATCTTCTAAAGAAAAGTCTGCTTTTAACAATAACTCCTCATCATGGTGAACATACAAATAATCACATTGCTCAACAGGTAGAACAGGCAATATCTGCTGACTAATCTCAGTATCATTGCCACCTATTTCTAAGATTTTGAGCCTTTTATTTGCAGGCCAATCGGAGACAATTTCACTGAGGATATTCCTAAGCGCAAGGTTCATGCTCAAGTTACCAGGAGAAGCCCCACTCCAATGTTCCTGAATACTACTTTTATTTGAGAACAATAGACTCTTTGCATCTATTTTATTTTGTAAAACATCCGCCAAATGCTTACCACATCGACCCAATAGCATTAACTCAGGAAGATAATCAGGTGAATCACCCAGTACCGATAGCCAAATATCTTCAGCAGAGGGTAAATCACTTGATGTTACCAATAGCCATTGACCGTTTTCAAAGGTAGCCAAGTCATCTTCCACCAAGATATCTAATAAGCGTGATAATAATGGTAGTTTTACTGATTCAATGTGAGCTTGTTCTGCCAAGGACTGCAGCGTAAATTCATCACCCTTTGGGTTCAAACTTTGTATGGCCTGCCATGAGAACATTGATACCATTAAGTCAAATAGAGGTAACACTTCCTGATAGTGTCTACTTCTTTGTAAAGTAGCTTCATGATTTTTTAAAAATTCCACGGCATTCGCTACTAAAACAGCAGGTTCTGCAACGGGAGAAGGCTTAGTAGCGTCTTTAAGTGGCATTAAAAAGGGCTGAAATTCATAACAAGCAGGCAACAATGCCGCACTTCGCATGAGTTGAACACCTCTAAAACGACAGCCTTTTAATTCAACTAAAACCCTGCCCTCTGAATCCATTAACAAATAATCAGCAACCACTGACTGAGGACTTTGCTTCGTTATATTGACCGACAAATAGGAAAGTGCCTCTATTGATGAAGCATAATAATATAACTTGCCTATTTGAACAGGGATTAATGCAGCCTGATTCCCACTCTCAATTTTACTTGAAAAGATATCTACAAGTACCTGAAAACCAGCATCAAGCAATGCAGGATGAAGCAGATAAGAAGTATTATCTATATTTAACTGACTTCCAGTTTTAATTTTAGCTAACGCACTTAAGGATGAAACCCAAACCTCTTCTACTCCCTGAAAAGTTGGCCCATAGCTTAAACCAACTGATTCAGTAAGCCTGTAATGACCTTGTGAGGAAAGCGTATGAGCAGTATTAGCAATGTAACTAGTTACCGCATAATTTTCAGGTCTTTTCTTATTCGTTTTACCAAGCAATCGTCCCACAACATTTTCTGACCACTGACTATCACTTAACCGATCACGACTACTAATCGTAAAACTACCATCTTTGGGGAACAGCTTAAATCGTAATGTTTTTCCATGATCTAGTACAATCGGAGCCCTTATTTCAAGGTTCTCTATTTCCCACTGTTGCTCTTGATTCTCATCATCTGCAAACCATTCCTTAGATGCAGCTAGAGCCATTTCAACAAATGCTGCTGCAGGCATTACTGCACCACCATCGACAACATGATCATTTAAGTAAGGGAGTATCTCTACATCAACTTGATTTTCCCAGCTAGCCTCCTGATCATTAAGACGATAACCCAAAAGTGGGTGAGCTCTATCTCTATTAACGAGATCTAAGCCTTCTGTTGTCACAGAGTACCAATGTTTTTCTTTTTGCCAAGGATAATGAGGTAACTGAAGATATTGTCTAACGTTTTTAGGGAATACAGCCGACTCATCTATATCACACCCAGCTAGATAACAATTATAAAGACCACTCAATAAACCTGTTTTTGTCTCTGCCTGACGTTTAATCGTCGTAAATGCCAATACTGGGATATCCTTAGCCCTACCACACTCATTAACATAAGTCCTAAGCACCGGATGAGGACCAATTTCAAGATAAACCTGATACCCTTCATCCAGCATTTCACCCATAGCATGAGAAAAAAGAACAGGTTTACGGATATTTTCCCACCAATAATTAGCCGTTAAATCTTTCCCATTAAATACCCCTCCACTGACAGTAGAGAAATATTCTATGTTAGTTTTATGTGGCTTTAATGCTTTTAAAGATGTCTGAATTTCATCTTGAACGGGATCCATAGCACGACTATGAAAGGCATAATCCAAGTCCAATATACGACAAAATGTATTCTTTTCTTTTAGATTACGTTCAATTAACTGCAACGATGCTAAAGAACCGGAAAGTGTGACTGACTTAGGACTATTAATACCAGCGATTGTCACATCATTTTCAAGTGATAGTGCTTTTATTAATTGATTCGCATCTGACTCACTAATAGCAACTGCAGCCATTCGTCCCATGCCACTTGTTTTACCTTGAGCATGGCTTCGTCGATAAATAACTTCAGTCGCCTGTTTTAGATTTAAAGCACCTGCTGCCCACGCCGCAGCGACCTCTCCAACACTATGACCAATGACGGCATCAGCTTTTAACCCTTTGGATTCGAGTACTTTAATAACGCCAACTTGTAATGCGAATAATAAGGGCTGTGCAACTTCTGTTAAATGCAATCTGGAGTGTTCTTCCGAGGCCTTAAACTCATCAATCAATGATATATCATCGTATACATTAATTAGTTTATCTATTTTTAATACTGTTTCTCGAAAAATAGGCTCTTTTTCCAACAACTCACAACCCATCCCCTGCCATTGTGAGCCATTACCAGAGAAAACCAGTGCAAGCTTAGGTGCTCCATTTTTATTCAAAGATATTTTATTTTGAATTTCTACTTTAGTACCCGCTGTTGCTCCTGTATGGATCTCACCTTGAGAATAAGCATGTAAACACTCAATAATTTCTTCCACTGTATCGGCATTAATAGCTAGACCATGATCGAATCGTTGCCTCGTTTTAAAAACTGAATAAGCAACATCATTAAAATCATTATCTGTATTTTTTAGCAAGTCACGATATTGACCTGCCATTGTTTTTAGAGCCTTTTCACTTTTTGCTGAAAGCAGAAGAGGAGAGCGTACGGGATATTCCCGCGCTTTATTTTTTATTTTTTTAACCGTAGAGGTGTCTTGAGACTTCTCTCCTTTGTACTCTTCAACGATGACATGTGCATTAGCTCCACCAAAACCAAATGAATTAACACCCATTAACAATGGCTTCTTTCCTTCTTTCAAAGGGGTAAGAGATGTCACAACGGATAATTTATCAGCGTCAAAATCAATATTTGGATTAGGTGTTTCAAAATATAATGATGGTGGTATTGCCCTATTTTTTAGGCTTAAGATGACTTTCAACAATCCCGCCATACCAGAGGCAGTTTCAAGGTGCCCTAGATTAGTCTTTGCCGAACCAATAGGCAGTGATTTCTTTCGAGGCCTTCCCAATACTTTTGCCAAGGCTCCAGCTTCTAGTGGATCGCCCACCGCTGTTCCTGTCCCATGTGCTTCCACATAGCTTAAGTCATCTGGACTAACACCCGCTCGATGATAGATAGTTTCCAGCAAATTTGCCTGACCTTCAGTACTAGGCAAAGTAATTCCATTGGTTCGCCCATCACTATTTATTGCAGTATCCACAATAACAGCATGAATGGGATCACCATCGGCTTCTGCATCTTCCAAAGGTTTCAAAAACAAAACCGCAGAACCTTCAGCGCGAACATAACCATCACCAGTCGCATCAAAGGCTCGACAGCGACCTCGTGGTGATAACATGGATGCTTTTGAGAAGCCAACAAAACCAAATGGGTGGAGTAACATATTTACCCCCCCAGTTATAGCCATCGGCGCATCACCGTTCCAGATGGCGTTACATGCCTGATGCAATGCGACTAACGATGAGGAACAGGCAGTATCGACAGACACACTCGGTCCGTGCAAATCATAAATATAGGAGATTCTATTAGAAGCAATACTTGCCGTATTACCCGTCATTGAGTAGGGATCTAATGAACTCAAGTCATCCATGCGACGATGTGCATAGTCGGTACTTGCAATACCCACGTAGACTGCACATTGTGAGCCAGCTAAAGCATCAGGAATTTGATTTCCATCCTCTAACGCTTCCCACGTTAGCTCCAAAAGAAGGCGTTGCTGTGGATCCATCTGTGCAGCTTCTCGAGGAGAAATACCAAAGAATGCCGCATCAAATTCATCTACCTGAGGTAAAACACCCGCAGAAAATGTATAACTTTTACCTGGTTCTTTCTTATTTGGATGCTTGTAAAAATCAGTTCCCCAGCGTTCTGAGCTAACCTCGGTAACGACATCTTTACCATTTTTCAATACATCCCAATAGGCATTCGGCGAAGAAGCTTCACCAGGAAAACGACAAGCCATACCTACAATGGCAATTTTCTTTTTTACTTCTGACAATGAACTATCCTTGAGGAAATCTCACACCCTAAATATGGTAGGGATTCTACATGATAATATCCCTTTCGTGCACAGCTTCTCTCACTTAATTACAGGCTATCTCAATAATTTAAGCACAAAAGTAATACATTCACGTGTAGTAATGTACTTTCTACTTAAGAAACCACCTGAAAAGCAACCAGCAGGCTACTCACTTCTATCGTATATTCTCATAGGCAAACGTCCTTTTGGCCGGAGTGTCAATCGACACTCATGCTCTACTTTTTTATCTTTCTCAAGCGTTAATCGAAATTTTTGAGCCAAAATAGCGATCGACAAGACAGATTCAATGATTCCAAAGTTTTTTCCCAAACAAACTCTTGGACCGGCACTAAATGGAATATAGGTAAATTTGATAGGTTTCGGTGCCCCCGGCATAAAACGCTCGGGAATAAAGTGGTCAGGCTTATCCCAATATTTCTTATGCCGTTGAATCAACCAAGGCACAATCAGCATGATTGATCCTGGCGGCACCTTCTTTCCTCGAATGCTATCTTCTTTGAGTGCCTCTCTAGAGAGTATCGGCACAGGTGGATACAAGCGCATAGTCTCATCAAGGATGGCGCGTGTGTACTTTAACTGCTCAACATCTGCAAACTCAGGCGTCCTTCCTTGCAACACTTCATCCAGCTCTGCATGAAGCTTCTCCTCAACTTCTGGTGCTTGTGAAATTAAATACCATGTCCACGCCAAGACATTAGCTGTCGTTTCATGCCCCGCCATAAATAAAACAATTAACTCATTGCGAATCTGCTTCTTAGTCATGGTAGTTACACCACTTTCAGTCTGATTAGCTTTTAGTAACTCAGCAACTAATGTTCCATCGTGACCACCCTTTTCAGCCTTTGCAATAATAGCATCGACAGCATCATGAATAGTTTTCGCCGCTTTGCGTGCTTTACCCACCTTAGCATTCAGATTAGGCCACCAATCAGGTAAACCCAAAAAATTACTCAAGGCCATTTGTTTCACTGCCGCCTGATAATCGGCAAATGCATTAACCACGGCAGCACTATTTTCAGACCCTAACTTTTCCCCAAACAAGGTTCTAGCAATAATTTCGGCAGTCAGTTTACCCATTTCTGTATGAACATTGATCTCATCTCCTTTAGGTACTTTATCCCACTCCTCTGCCATTTCTTGTATGGTTGAGATCATCACTTTAGTAAACAGTGCAATATGAGAAGAATCAAAAAGAGGGGTTTGAATTTTTCTTCTACTCGACCACGTTTCCCCGTCACTAATAAACAAACCATCACCCAACAGTGGCTCAAGTGCTCGCTTCATTTGTGGACTTTTACGCTCATAATTATCTTTTTTCTCAACAAATATATAGCGCACCAAATCGGGAGAGTTGGCGATAAATACATGCTGCTTAAGAATTTTACGATGCATAAACTCAACTTCAAACGACTCTTCATCCCAAACAGAAAGCAAGTCTTGTTGAGCATAAAAAAGTGCCTGAAACGGGTTTATTTCTTTTGTATGGCGTTTCGGGTAAGGAGGTATGAAATCACTCATGAAATTTTATTCTTTATTTAATATTCGGCATGATATTGCCAGTCCATCTATTACACAAGTGGCTTAATCAATTAATTTTAATCACTTAACCCACCCCCCTACTTTCAATGGCTTTTTTAATAAGGCCTTTACACGAAGGTCTCTTAGAAGGTTTTGATAAATCTACCGAGCATATCAATTTCAAGGCGCACGGCGCATAGAAAGCGGAGTTTACACAGAGTCAATGCGAATTTTAAGTACCGTGCAACTCAGAACTGGCTCGTGCAGGTGGTTTTGCAAAAAACCTCTCTTAATATAAAAATCACTTTACGTAATATATACAAAAAAACAGAACACTAAATCATACCGTTTGCTTTTACCATAGCGAGCACCTCCCTTAAGCCCGTACCATTTGTTCCAGAAATATAAACAGGGTTAACTTGCCCCGCAAATTTCTTTTTATGAAAGGCATTCCCCTGAAAGGGGTATATGAAATTAAGCTTTTCAAAAGCATACCAAAAAGACTTCCGAGTAAATTTATTATAATTAAGCTCTTGCGACAGACCTCTTTGTAAAAATAAAGGAGACATCCCCAAATTTAAGACTTCAACTCCCTCAGCCTTAAAAATCTCCAGAGCAGACAATATAATCGAGGCACTGGTTCCATGCGGAACATTTTCAGCGATACGATCAATATTGTGATAATAAGCAACGACCTTTTCATCCTTATAAATTGGATCAAATGTTGCGAAAGCAATTAATTGATTATTTTGATAAGCCCAAAAATAACGTACATCCTCCTCGTTACTTAATCTTAATGGTCTAACCAAAAAACTGTATTCGTTCCCCCCTTTATTTTTTAACCAATTTTCAGAGATTTGCTTAATCGCTTCTTTATCTTTCGTACTCATATCAGAAATACTTTTCTCAGCAACAACAACGCCTTCCCGATGACACTTATTTCGCCATTGCCTCAACTTTGTCCGCCGTTTGCCTGACAAAGTAAAATCTGGAATAGAAATTTCAGTCTCTATACCAAAAATATTCGTTTGATAGCCTGCTTCATCAAGCACTTCAGCAAACGCTCTGGAAGCTTGAACAAAAAACACATCAGAAAATTTACAGGTAAAAGCATCCAACATTTTTCGATAATTATCAGGATGACAAACTGGATCAGCCAACACCATTTTTCGCTCTTTGCGCGACCAGAACCAATGTTTGAAATCTATGTAGGCAATATAGCCAATACCCTCCATAAAAAAATACTTCATGGAAGGCTCTAGACTTGTATAAGCCATACAATGGCTTCCATATTTTTTCAAATAGGGAATCAGTCTTTGTTGATTGGAAGACACGTTATTTCTCTTTATTTCTATTTTTAGCGTAAAACACAGAACACTATATAAGCGTAAGCAGTAGGCAAACTATGAGACAACTACTCTAGTTCCCTTACCTTTTTTATTTATCATCCGAATCAGTGGTGGCAGTAGGATGCTCTGTTAATGTCAAAGGTGCCAATTCCTGAAGCGCACGCTCATAGACCCGACGTTTAAAATAAACTACCTCTTTTGCAGGCAGCCAATAATTCACCCAGCGCCAGCCATCAAACTCAGGTACTTTGCAGGCTTTTAAATCGACCGACGAATCATCACAAATGAGCCTTAATAAAAACCAGCGCTGTTTCTGACCGATACAAATTTTTCCATCCTCACAACGACGAACCATTTTACTGGGAAGGCGGTAACGCAACCAATCCTGAGTAGACCCGATTACCTGAACATGCTTCTCGTGCAAGCCTGTTTCCTCATGTAACTCTCTAAACATGGCTTCAAGTGGTGTTTCTCCTTCATCAATACCACCTTGTGGAAACTGCCAGGATGACTGACCTATTCTTTTCCCCCAAAACACTTCACCATCGCGATTTGATAGAATGATACCTACGTTAGCTCGAAAGCCATCATCATCAATCACGATAATCTCCAAAACTATTAATTAAGTCAATTCTTCCACATCGACAGTGATTCAGCAAATTATTAACGATACAATGGGGGAATTAATCTTTTTAAAAAGTGAGACTCAGCATGGCACTCGCATTATTCGACTTAGACAATACATTGATAGATGGTGATAGCGACTACGAATGGGGAAACTTTCTGGTTTCCAAAAAACTTGTAGATGCAGAGGAATATAAAAAAGCAAACACCTATTTTTATGAGCAGTATAAACAAGGCCTACTGGATATCGTTGAATTTTCAGCATTCAGTTTTAAACCCCTTTCTTTACGCAACAAAGAAGAACTAGACACCCTACACAAAGAGTTTATGCAAACATATGTACTACCCAGAATAAAACCACAAACCCCTGATGTATTAAATAAACACAAAAAACAGGGCGATACCATTATCATCATCACCGCAACTAACAGCTTTATCACACGCCCTATTGCGACTCACTTGGGCGTTCAACACCTAATTGCCACCGAACCCAAAATAATTGATGGTAGGTACACTACAGAAATAGATGGAACACCCTGCTTTCAAGAAGGCAAAGTAACCCGTCTTCAAGAATGGCTAAAAACCAATAAAGAAACCATGCAAGGAAGTTATTTTTATAGTGATTCAATCAATGACCTACCTTTATTGGAAATAGTAGATACCCCCGTTGTCATTGATGCAGACGATAGACTGCTCGATATTGCAAAACAACGACACTGGAAGATCACTACGTTAAAGTAAACGATAAATTGCATCTTAATGGATAACTGATTTTATCAATAACCCACCCCCCCACTTACAGGCACTTTTTTCATATTGAGACCTTTACGCAAAGAATAGAGTGAAAGGTAAATGAGAGAAAAATGAGCGTAAAAAAAGTAGTCAGACAATCCACCTCCTGCCTATAATCTTACCGTTTCTTTATTTTCCAAGGTGTCTATGACTCACCGCAATCTATACCAACATTTTTCTACATGGAATATTGTTGATACTGGCCTAGCTAAAGATGCCCAGTCCGCGCTGGCACAAGACTCCGAGATATTACGGGATGTGGCGAACGGTCGCGGTGGACCAGTACTTCGAATTTGGGAAGCACCTAAATCACTCATCGTGACACGAAAGGAGAAACACTTTTCTGGTTTTGCCGATGCCTGTTTACAATTAGCAGCTCAAGGCTGGCCTGTGGTATTGCGCGATAGTGGTGGTACCGCCATTCCATTACAACCCGGCATTTTAAATCTAAGCATGATTTTTCCACAACAGAGTATGGATGAATTCAATGTAGAGGAGGTCTACCAAGCACTGTGTGAGCCGATTCGTCTTTGCTTACTCGATCACGGACTACAGGCTGAATATGGTAAAGTACCAGGCTCCTATTGTGACGGTCGCTATAACCTCAAAATCAATGAACTAAAAGTAACAGGAACTGCTATTCGCATGATGTTATCAACAAATAAATCAGTAAATATAAAACAAGGCGTGTTAGCACAAGCCATGCTGATGGTGGAAGGTAATGCCGCAGCACTAACAGAGAAAGTAAACGACGTATATCGCCTCACTGGGCAAGTCACACGATTTGATCCAAGGGTCTCAACCTCACTTTCCGAAGCACTAGGCAAAGGCATGAGCTGCCCCGAACTTACCGCACAAGTACGCCAGCAGCTCCTGTCACACTTGCAACAACTAAGCTCAAATTAAACTATGAGCAGTTTACCGCGCAAAATAAAGCCAAACAGCAACGCCCGCAGCTAAAAAGACGGTTTCAAAAAGTAATAAAGCAATTGGCTTCCAACCCACCGTTGACAGCTCCTTAAATGATGCCTTCATACCCAGACCTACCATTGCAATAATCAAAGCCCAGCGGGATGCTTCAATCATACCAGCAGCCACAGATGGAGAAAGAAAACCACTACTATTGATGGCTACAACAGTGATAAATGCAACGAGAAATAGTGGCAAAGGTAACTTTGTCAATATACTCCCTTTTGGATGCGCCTTTTTGCCCTTATGTGAAAAAATAAGAGAAATAATGATAACAACGGGTACCAACATCGCGACACGCAACAACTTGGTAAATGTTGCAACATCCCCAACATCATCAGAAATCAGATAGCCTGCACCCACCACCTGAGCCACATCATGAATAGTTGCACCCAAGAAAATACCACTTTCATCTGGGCTAAGGTCTAAGACAGAAACTAATAGAGGATACGCAATCATCGCAATGGTACTAAGTGCTGTCACGCCAATGACAGTAAATAATAACTGTTTCTCTGTTTCTTTGGTTTGAGGTAATACAGCAGAGACAGCCAGTGCCGCTGATGCCCCACAAATACCTACGGAGGCACCTGTTAGTATTCCCTGTGAAGTACTTAAATTGAGCCAACGTCCAGCGATAAAACCAACCAGTATGGTTGTAGAAACACCGAGCAAGACGATAGTAATTGGGGTAATCCCCAAGCTTAAAAGCTGTTCAAACGTAATACGTGCCCCAAGTAACGCGATACCAATACGCAGCACTACTCTGGCAGAAAACTGGATTCCCTCTACACAACGACCTTCCAGCGACAAATAATTCAGTGACATGCCCATTAACAAAGCATAGAGAATGGTTGGCCCACCATAATGTTCTGAAACAAATTTGGCAGACATAGCAACAAGGAGACAAACCAGAAGTCCGGGAAAAATAAATTTCGCTTTTTCTATTATATTATTTTTTTGATGCAGAAGAGTGCTTCTAATATCTTCCATATATTTCACCCATCATTTACCTATTGTTAGGCAACAAGCAAGCCGTATAATGATCATGACTTTATTTAAAAAAACTTTCAAAAAGATTAAGTAATATCGTGCCTACGAGATACCTCCCCAGATTATAGAGGGTACCCCAGATGGGTAAAAAAATAGGAATTTACATCTATGAAAGTCCGGTCACTCCCAGATATAAACCTGAGAAATAAGAGATCAACCAAAAGCTCCAGACGATGATACTAAAGCGGTGGAATCGTTTTTGCTGTGACTCTTGTTTGCTTCTTATAACTAATAATGCCCAGATAAAATGGTAAATCATCAGAAAAAGTCCAATAAATCCAGAAATTGAATGGGCAGAGAATACAAGATGACCAACATTTAGATACATGAGTAATGTACCCAAACTATCCGTCACTACCCCCAAGCCAAACATCGCCACATGCCACGTTTTTAACTTCTTATGCCAATAATCACTCCATATACCAATGGAATAAAAGATCAGTGCAAGCGTGAAGAAAATAGCTCCCCAAAGTACAAATGGTGTCACTGGACAGACCTCAATATAGACAAAAACCGCACTTTAACTCAAATAATAATCAATATCATTATTTAATTGGCTTTTCAGTCTACTTTGAGAGCTTTATAAGAAAGAAGGACAATAACAATTAATCCCAGAATAAAAAAAGGTAAGCACAATTACGTGCCTACCTTTTTAGATACATCACTCACTAATAATTTAGCTAGACTAAACGAAGTTCACCGCTGCTTCTTGAGGGTTCACAGTGAGATCCTTCAGTGGTGGAGCAAAATCAGTCAAATTGATACCTTTTACCGAGTCCTTATATTCTTCCATAGTTGGGAAGCGACCAAGCACTGTTGAAAGTACCACTAATGGTGTAGAACCCAATAATGACTCACCTTTTTTCTCATCAGTATCAGCTACAACACGGCCTTGGAACAAACGTGTTGATGTTGCAATAACCGTATCACCCGGCTCTGCTTTTTCCTGATTACCCATACACAAGTTACAGCCCGGACGCTCTAGATATAAAATATTTTCATATTTTGTACGTGCTGCCTCTTTTGGAGCATCATCATTAAATACAAAACCAGCGTATTTCTCTAGAATTTCCCAGTCACCCTCTGCTTTAAGCTCATCTACAATATTATAAGTAGGTGGTGCTACAACCAATGGTGCTTTAAATTCTACCGTGCCGTTCTTTGCTTCAATATTACGCAACATTTGCGCAATAATCTGCATATCGCCTTTGTGAACCATACAAGAACCAACAAAACCAAGATCAACCGCTTTATTATCACCGTAATATGAAACAGGACGAATCACATCATGGGTATAACGCTTAGATACATCTTCATTATTCACATCTGGATCAGCAATCATAGGCTCATCAATATTGTCCAAATCAACCACAACTTCTGCGAAGTACTTCGCATTGCTATCAGGAGCTAAGGCAGGTTGTTCACCAGACTCGATACCAGCAATACGCTTATCTGCTAATGCAATAAGTCCCTGAAGTGTTTTTGCCTTATTATCCATACCTTTGTCGATCATGATCTGAATACGACTCTTCGCTAACTCAAGCGACTTGATCAGCGTATCATCCTCAGAAATACAGATAGACGCTTTCGCTTTCATCTCTGCCGTCCAATCGGTGAAAGTAAAGGCCTGATCCGCAAGCAATGTGCCGATATGTACTTCGATTACACGACCCTGAAAAACATTGTCTCCAAACTGTTTCAGCATTTGCGCTTGTGTCGAGTGAACCACATCACGGAAATCTATATGATGCTTCATATGACCTTTAAAGGTTACTTTAACAGACTCAGGAATCGGCATATTAGCCTCACCCGTTGCCAATGCCAAAGCCACCGTACCGGAATCCGCACCAAACGCGACACCTTTAGACATACGAGTATGTGAGTCACCCCCGATAATGATTGCTTGATCATCCACCGTCAGGTCATTCAATACCTTATGGATAACATCCGTCATCGGAGGATAAATACCCTTAGGATCACGCGCCGTAATCAAACCAAAATCATTCATAAACTTCATCAGCTTAGGAATATTAGTCTGTGCTTTTTCATCCCATACTGATGCAGTATGACAACCAGACTGATACGCCCCATCAACAATAGGTGAAATAGTCATTGCAGCCATTGATTCCAGCTCCTGAGACGTCATCAAACCTGTTGTATCTTGCGAACCCACAATATTAACTGTCACACGAATATCTGAACCCGCATGTAAAGCAGTTTTAGAAGCAACCCCTACCGCATTTTTATTAAAGATTTTTTCAACAGCAGTCAATCCCTGCCCTTCATGAGAAATTTCTTTTGAAGGAGCAAATACTAACGGTGCTTCAATACCCAGCGTTGCTGCTGCAAAGGTCTGAAGCTTCTTACCGAATACAATCGCATAAGAACCACCCGCTTTCATAAACTCAACTTTCTGAGGGGTAAATGCCGACGAAACATCCATCAGCTCTTTATCACCGTTATAAAGTTTTTTCTCCTTAGTGTTAATGGTCAATACCGTACCCGTTGCTACTGAATACTTTTCTTCAAGTACTGGATCACCATTTTCATCAAGAATATTGTTGCCATCCGCATCCACCTTCTTAACCCAGTTTTTCAGGTCAAGACCAATACCGCCCGTTACACCAACGGTCGTCAGGAAGATCGGAGAAATACCGTTTGTTCCTGCAACAACAGGAGCAATATTCACAAAAGGAACATAAGGACTAGCAGGCCTACCAGCCCAAAGTGCAACATTATTCACACCAGACATACGAGAAGAACCCACGCCCATCGTGCCTTTTTCTGCAATCAGCATAACTTTTGCATCAGGATGCTGTGCTTGTAATGCTTGAATCTCTTCCTGAGCTTCAGGAGAAATCATGCACTTACCATGCAATTCACGATCTGAACGCGAATGAGCCTGATTACCTGGAGACAGTAAGTCAGTTGAAATATCACCCTCAGCCGCAATGTAGGTAACCACATCAATCTTCTCATCAATTTCTGGAAGCTTGGTGAAAAAATCTGCTCTGGCATAACTTTCCAGAATGTCTTTAACAATTTTATTGCCTGCTTTATAAGCAGCTTCGAGACGCTCAGTGTCTGCATCGTATAAAAAGACCTGTGTTTTTAACACTTCAGCCGCAGCATGTGCAATTGCTTCGTCATCACCCAATGTAAGGTCAAGCAACACTTCAACCGAAGGTCCACCTTTCATGTGAGACAAAAGTTCAAAAGCAAATTCTGGGGTAATTTCCTCAACAACTTCTTTACCAAGAATAATATCTTTTAAGAAGGCAGCCTTCACACCCGCTGCGCTAGTAGTACCAGGAAGGGTGTTATAAATGAAGAAATTTAGAGAATCTTCACGATGTTCATTTCCAATATCTTTGATTTGGTCAATTATTTCTGACAACAACTCCGCACTATCTATTGGCTTGGGGTGTAATCCTAAATCTTTCTTTCGAGTTTCAATCTCATCCATGTATTCTGAATATAAACTCATTGTGCTCTCTCTCCTCTACAAATTATGTCACCGGGTATTTTACTCGATTTTATCAATCGTAGTAATAATAGTTGTTGATAATAAGTCTCATTAGCGCAAGATGCTTCTCTACGATCAAAATTAACGTATAAAAACAGTGAAAAATAAGAAGGAAAAATCTAACATTCTCGGGCAATGATTAGCAAAAACCAAGTGGGTATCATCCGGTTTATACCAGTATAAAAATAATGACTATTTGTACCTAAATTTAGCAAGTACTATTCAGTCCAGTGATCTCAATAATATGGCTGGAGCCGAATTAGGGCTTCAACTCATCCCGCACCTAGTACAACTAATAGCAAACAAAGGCACATTCCAACACAATGATATTAATATAGATACCGATACCGTTTTTTCCAGATAAGGAACACAGGACGCATTCAAGTACACATGTTGGGCAATTCGAGACCAGCGTTACTGTAGTGGTAGCACATTACATCACCCCAGCGTGCTACTTAGATGATGTGGACAATCTCTATCTACCCTGCGTGCTAATGAGCAAACAATGGCAATAACACCTACGAATTGCTTGCCATCACATAACCATTTTGAAGTTAATCGACACATACAAGAAACCCCTGAAGTAGCGATAAAATAGCGTAATGAAAAAATTATTTCTACAAATAGATGGCTAAATATGCCACCCAAGAATTACCCAGCAGTTTTATAGTTTCTATTGAAAAAAAAGTACACTACAGGAAGAATTTACCATCTTTTTACTGCCATAAATTTTAGGGACTTTATAGCTTTTTCCCTAACAGATAATGTTAGAAGGCTTTGCATAACCATGACATCAAACACTATCTCAGTTTCCAGCAAGCTATCCAGCGCAAACTACCCAAAAAATCATCTAATAATATTCCTATAAATTAAGACCTTCTCTACAAAAGAAAAACAGCCACCCCCGTACTTATAAGGCGTTTTTACTAAATAACTCTGGTTATTTAGACCAGTCTCTCGTTTAATTTTACTGTTGAGGATTATAACTCTCCTGTCTTATCGCATAAAAACCTATCTTATCGCATAAAAAATAGAGTTACTGATAGTTTGCAATACGTTCTAAATAACGGATACTGTACAGCTAATTTTTACTAAACCAATATCTTCTTATTAATGCTTAAAAATATAACTACAATTTCTAAATCTATGCGCCTCCCTTTTCTCATACTTACTCCAGTCAGTATTTTTTTAGGTATTGCGACAGCCATTTCATCCTCAGCAGATATTTCACTCTTGAATATATTTCTGATACTCATTGGCGGTTTAATGGCACATATCAGCGTCAACACTTTCAATGAATATTACGATTTCAAAACAGGTCTGGATGCTAAAACAATCAAAACACCATTCAGTGGTGGAAGTGGAGGATTAATTGATAACCCTGATGCCGCCCTGTCTGTCTTTTATGTTGCGGTTGCCAGCTTGGCGTTAACCACACTAATCGGTTTCTACTTTGTCTTCACCCTTGGGGGTAGCATTATCCCCCTTGGAGTACTCGGTATTTTGACTGTTGTTACTTACACTCAGTGGCTAAACAAACATCCTTTTTTATGCTTAATTGCACCAGGTTTAGGCTTTGGTGTTTTGATGGTTGTCGGAACGCACTGGGTACTCACGGGCGAGTATTCGATGTCCACGTTTTGGGTCTCATTAGTTCCCTTTTTCCTGGTAAACAACCTGCTGCTGCTGAACCAGTTTCCTGATATTGAAGCAGATAAAAGTATTGGCCGTCGACACTTTCCAATTATCTATGGCATTAACAACAGTATTCGGCTATATGCAGGTTTTGTAATAGCAACCTACAGTGTAGTAATTATCGGAATTTTGACAGGCACTCTGCCACTACTTAGTAGTGTCTGCTTGATACCACTCACAATTACCATCAGCGTATTTTGGGGGGTAAATAAGTATGTAACAGCACAAAATACTCAAGCAAATGGCACGATGGATAATTTAGACAAGCTCATACCCTATTTGGGAATGAATGTACTTACAACAATCCTGACACCTTTAGTCCTGGGCTTTAGCATCCTGTTTTCTTAATAGAAGGCTTTGACCACATAGTCGGGGTGTGTTGGTTTACTCCCACTGCGAATAGCGACGTGAACATGCCCATATTCTAATTTTAGTAATTGTTCATCAACTAAATAGCGTATGTGTAACTTTGGGTTTTGCTGTTGAAATAATTGTAAAGCTGGCAAGATAAAAGACACATAAATTCCAAAGAAGTAATTGCGCTGTATAATGTAATCCAATACATTATTCACACAATTTACGAACAAGCTGATAGGGACTTTAAAATGAATTTAAATTTTTTGTACAACGATGATGTGGGAAAACTCGTTTTACGTTTAACCTTAGGGCTATTGTTAGTATTGCATGGTATCGCCAAAGTCCTGAATCCCGAGGGAGCATTAGGATTTATCAGAGAGCAGCTCGTTACCGTGGGCTTGCCTGATTTTTTAGCATACGGTGTCTATTTGGGTGAATTGATTGCACCTGCTTTTATTCTTATTGGGCTGTATTCACGCCTTGCGAGTGTGGTTGTAGCCGGCAATATGCTCTTTGCAATCAGTTTGGTACACATGGGGGAAATATTTACATTAGCACCAATGGGCGGTTGGGCAATTGAACTACAAGCCTTTTTCTTATTCAACGCAGTAGCTGTCGCGTTGTTAGGTAGTGGTCGTTTTGCTGTTAAGCCTGATTAATGAATAAATAAATGGAGTAAGCCATGAATCGTAGATAATTTAAGCAATTATTCGGAGCAGGCTTGAGCCATCACTCAACTACTCAACTACCCAAATTAGGGCATGGCGACCCGTTGTATGCCATTAAACCCAATAAACTTACGCGCAACGTTAAACAGATGGCAAAAAATTACAAAGAAAGTAATAGATGCTAATGTGTGTTGGTTATTCAAAGCCTTCCGTGTTGTATTAGAAATGCGTAAAAATTTCATCTAATGCAAAGCGTGATTTTGGCAACTTAGCATTAAAATCCTCATCGGTGTGATAACCCAATGCCACCAATACCAAGGGAGTTAAGTCTTTCTCTTTCAAGTGCAATACTTCGCTTAAAATTTCAGGGTCATAGCCTTCCATGGTTAAGGTATCAATACCCATATCGGCAGCAGCCAATAATAAACCACCCAAGGCGATGTAGACCTGATTTGCTGTCCACGCTTTAAAAAATTCGGGATTGGCACTGACTCCTGCTAAATAACCGCTATACAAGGTTTTGGTTGTATTGAAAACATCTTCATCGGAAATACGCCCATCAGCTTTCTCTTTTGCCAACATCCGATCCAAATATTTTTGGTCAATATCATTGCGAGCACACACCACCATCACGTTTGAGGCATCTAAAATTTTCTGTTCATTAAAAATATAGTTACCTTGCGTGGCTTGAGCAATTTGTTTTTTCCCCTCATCGGTGTCGGTGATTAGTGTATGCCAAGGCTGAATGTTGATACTTGACGGACTTAATTGAAAAATAGTTTTCAGCGTTTGTATATCTATATCACTGATTTTCCGATTTGGGTCAAAGGCTTTGGCTGAATAACGGCGTTTTGCCGCGGCTAAAATAGACATATTGTTATCCTGTTTTTTTATGTTGTAAATTGAAACCTTATTAGCTTAAAAAGCATCTCTAAAAACAATCTGATGACCTTTATTTTTTACGCCTAAAAATAAGGCGTTTGCCAATGATTCCCCAGTAATTGCTCGATATTTTTTGATTTTTCCAATCATCAAAAATTGTAAACTTTTAACTAAAAATGTACCAACTGTTTCAGCCAACCGCTGTTCATTACGGTTACCGTAAATCAGTGAGGGACGATAAATAAGAATATTGGGAATATTGCATTGTAGAATATCCTGCTCCATCTTGCCTTTGGTGCGGCTATATAACACACGGCTATTGGCATCGGCACCAATAGCGGAAACAATACTAAAAATTGGGATTTTATGTTGTGCTGCCAATTTTGCAGCAGTCACTGGAATACCGTAATCAATGGCTTGAAACAAGTCTTTATCAGGTGTTTTAGCTTTGGTCGTACCAATGCAGCAAAATACCTCATCAGCACTAAAGTCATCGGCATATTCTTCTAGTTTAAGCATATCGCAAATGATTTCTTGCAGTTTTGGGTGCTTTTTTCCTGTGGCACGGCGTGTAAAAACCTTGACGGTTTCGTAATCATCACTAGCGAGCAATAAATCCAGCAAATGACTGTCTGTAAGACCCGTTGCACCAAGTATAATAGCCGTTTTTTTCATGATACCTCACAGTTAGTACGGTGTTTCTACCCACCTTTCTCCCAAGCCACCCCCCTACTTATGAGCACTTTTTTGAATTGAGCTAGTATCTCAGTAATTTATTTGTGTTACTTTTTAAGATTATGACTGTTATCTTTTATCTACCTTTTTTATCCATTTCTACCCCTGAATCCATGATTTTGGAATAGCTTTCCGGTTTAAACGCCTGCCTTACAAGCTTGCAAGGCAGGTATTGGTATTATCTGTATGTTATTTTCCGCAATAGTTGTCTGCTGTAATCGGCTCTACAGATTTGATTTCTATCGCCTCCAGCACACCGTCATACATTTCTGCAAAGCCCTCTTTGGCCTTGCCAACATCTTTTGCAACAAGTTCAATCATAACCGGCGTATAAGGCGCAGACTGCTCTCCTGTCTTCTCACGATAAAGTTCGGCCAGATTAGCATTTGGGGCACTTAGCCAATATGTTTTTGCTGATCCGCAAGGGGAAAACACTTGAACCTCGTGACCGTAGGTAAACAGACCTTTTACTGTTTTATCAGTGGTAAAGACCATGTTTTTGTCGGATAGCTTTGGCAAGTCATACATACTGGCAAATTCAGAAGTGGACTTTTTGCCCTCATCATCCAGTAATGTCAGTGTGTTTTCACCTACGGCATATTTCCTTGTCATTTGCCCTTCGTTCAGAACAATTTTGCTACCATTATCAGTAAATGAAAAACTCCCCTTGCTGCTGAAGTAACCGTCTTTACTCTCAAGGTATACGTCTGTTTTCTCAAATGTCTTGTCGCTATTGAGCTTTACCGTTGTGAGTATGCCCGGGCAACTGGCACAAGGTGTCAGGCCTTGGTAGATACCGTTCCAATCCAGTGCAATCTCTGCGGTATGCCCGTCTGTCGTTGCCTTCTTTGTCACCACTTTCTGCTCTTTTTTCTCCACTTTTTCTGTGGCTTTATTTTTCGATGTGCCCTGTGGGTCGTCGTTACACCCTGTCACAGCAAAAGCAACCGATAATATTAATAGCTGTAATATTCTCATTGTTAATCCCTTTCTATTTTGTAAGTAAAACCTAGACCATAATCTTCTATGATAGTTTCCACCGCTAAAAATAAACCCTTATTTATTTTGTATTTAAAGACATAGGAAAACCCTTTCGCCCCCAGATATTTATGTAGACTTAATCCGATAACAACTCAGCACCAATTAAAAAGTTTAACGTGCGAACAAATAACGTATTCACCCTGTTTTTAGTGATTATCCTGCTCAAATCTTAGAAGGCTTTGACAGACCTACTGAGCGTGTCAATTTCAAGGCACACGGCGCACAGAAAGCGGAGTTTACACGGAATAAATGCGCATTTCGAGCACAATAAATGCGCATTTCGAGCACAGCGCAACGCAGGTGATTTTGCAAAGCCTTCTCTTAATAGCTAAAGCCACCCCCGTACTTATAGACACTTTTTTGAACTGTCGTTTAAAATCGTGACTGTTCTTTTTATTGTTTTTATTTGTTTCTACTTGTCAAAGCTTCTGGCAAGTCGCTTGAAATTAATTCTGGAAGCAACTATAACAATAGAAAGCGAGGTGAATACTATGACAACAGCAGATTCCAGAGACGCTACAGAAAAACATAAGACGTTTCATATTAACAAGGTTGATACGAGTGTACCGGTCAACTGGTTAAAGCACGGTTATGCAGATATGAAAAAAGCACTGTTACCCAGCTTGCTTTATGGGTTCGTGTTTGCCTTGATTGGCTTAGTGCTGATTTTTATCGCATCAAAAACTCCGGTGTGGTCTGCTGCATTAACAACCTCCTTTTTGCTTATCGGGCCATTCATCGCCATTGGTCTTTATGATTTAAGCCGACAAATTGAAGCAGGTGAAAAACCTGATTTATTGAGTTCAGTTAAAAATATTCGCCATAATCTGGTCAATCTAGGGATATTTGCTGCAGTTCTGGGATTTCTACTAATGATCTGGTTGCGTATAGCAGCCTTAATTGCAAGCGTATATTTTAATGATATTGAGATTATTACAAAAGGCTGGACAGTATTGTTTGATGGTGAGCGCAGCGTAGAATTTATTTTGTTTTTTATTGTCTTTGGATTTTTTATTGCACTGGTGGCTTTTTCTATCAGCGTGGTTTCTATTCCGATGCTACTGCATCGTCAGGTTGATGTAATCACCGCAATAACAACCAGTCTTCGGGTGGTAATGAAAAGTCCATTAGCACTAACACTCTGGGCAGGAATCATTGTTACCTTAATTGGCGCAGGCATGCTTCTGGGTTTTATTGGGCTAACAGTTACTTTGCCAATAATAGGGTATGCAAGCTGGCATGCTTATCGTGATCTGGTATCTGATAATCCCTAATATTTGAAGCCACCCCCGGGGTATAGTATAACTAGGACATCCAACATTCTATCATCAAAATCAAGCCACTTATCCCCAAAAATAGAAAAAAAGTGGGAGGATCAAATTTCAACTAATCCAATGATTAAAATGACACCCCCCACCTTTGGGGCCGTTTTTTGCTAATCACAAACAGTGTGTTGACATAGACTGGGTGAAGTCGTTGTTGTGAAAGCCAACGTAACGATGTTTACGTTCACCGCTGTCATTTATTGTGAAGTATCTTTTTGTTTTATCTTCCAGCATTTTTTCACTGAGTACCGGAGCGATCCGAACCATGATCATATTGGGTTCACACAAAACGTTCAATCCAAGCTACTTGCCAAAAAGCTATTAACTATTTTTGAAAATAACTGATTTGGCTTGATGGTAAACAGGGTATCTTACGGCTATTTATTTTTGTTTATAATCTAACTCTAAAAAGTACCTTCATAGACCAGTAAGGAGAAAATAATATTGAATAAGCCTTCTATTCATCAATGCTAATAATAGCGACTGATTGGACCTTGACTCTAAAACTATTCTTCTTGTCTGAATATTATTTACACAATTTCAGCAATAGCATTAAATGGCACAATACTAAACTTTTTATTAATACGATGACTTTTATTTTCCAAGACAGTATCAGTACACAACAGAACAGTGGTAAACATTCTACAAAATGCTCTCCAGTGTTGTTTAATATATTTAAAGTCTCTCTCCATGAAAAAGTATTCTTACTTCCATTACTGGTGGTAATATTGCTCAGCCAGATAACTATGCAGTTTAATTGCACCCTTATTTTATTAAAGAAACATGGGATGTATTCACTATGATTGCCACCTATGCTTATGCAGAAAATAAACGGGTTAGACTATAAATGTTATTTCGTCATAGTGGTATTTATATACTCGCAAAACTAATTCCTGGCTTAATGGCGCTTGTTGCGCTGAGCCTTTATACCCATTTGCTTACACCCAGTGAATACGGGGTTTACACCTTAATACTCACGGGTACAGTGTTCATCCATAATGTTGTATTTAATTGGCTGAGTTCAGGGACCTTACGTTATTGGTCGAATCAAGATTACACTGAATCACAGTTCATCAATACGCTATCTACAAGCTTATTGAGAATCTCTACTGTCTTATTTATTTTTGCCCTCATTCCGGTTGTCTTTTTCTGGAATAAACCTGAGTCAATTTGGGTAATAGCTTCATTTTCTTTATTAATTGCCCTTGCCCTATTTACCATTACACAAAACCTGTTCAGCGCAAAAATAGAACCCAGTAGTTATGCTTTTTTAACTATTTTCTACTCCATTCTTTCACTTACTTTGGGTGCTCTCTTTTCATATATGGGGTATGGCGCAACGGGGGTTATTTTTGGCATCGCTTTAGGTACGTCAATACCTGCGCTGTTTGTATTTAAAAGACTTTGGTTGCCCTATAAAAAGTCTGATTTTAATACTCCCTTATTTAAACGCTTATTAACCTATGGTATACCCTTGGCTACTGCGGCTTTAATTGAAGAAATCACTAAAGTCACTGACCGTTTTATGCTGGCAGGTATTCAAGGTAAAGATCAAGCAGGTCTTTATGCTGTTGGGTATGACCTTTCGGGTAACTCTATTTTAATGATAATGTCTGCAATCAATATTGCTGCCTACCCTGTTATTATCAAACTATTAGATAATGAGGGTGTAAAAGCTGCTACTGATTATTTTAGGCATTATGTCATTCTGTTATTAGGCGTCACAATTCCAGCAGTGATTGGACTAAATCTTGTGGGCCCAAACCTTATCCATTTGCTGATTGATGCTGATTTCCAAGAATCTGTTATTTTTCTTTTACCGTGGGTTACCAGTGCTATTTTTCTTCTTGGCTTGCAGGTATTCTACTTTGATTTAGCCTTTCAACTCGGTCAAAAAACCATTGCTAGCGTGAAAATTGCGGCTGCCATTGCTGTTATTAATATTGGTTTAAACTACTGGTTAATTCCTATAATGGGAATTCATGGAGCAGCAATTGCGACCCTTTCATCCTTTGCTGTTGGCAGTGTACTGAGTACCTATTTTGGCCGAAGATATTTTTCACTGCCTTTTCCTGTCATTGAAATAGGTAAAATCATTATCGCTACATTGATCATGTGTGTATGTCTTTATGGGTTGAAAGATAAAAACGGATGGGCTTGGCTGTTCTTACAGTTATCTGTTGGTGCTGTCAGTTATTTTATCATGATGCTGTTCTTTAATATTTTAGATATTAGATCAATGATTAAAGAGAGACTAAATGGTCAAATCTGAAGATTAAACGCTAAAGATTGCTTATGAATAGCGAGAGATTATTCAATATGAGAAAGCTTTGTACGAGGAGATATAACGGGTTAAGTCATCTATTTTTGATGTCTTAAACGTATTTTTTCGTTGCATGTCTCGTACCACACAACCTAAATAAGTCTTGAGTTTTCGAATTTGCATTGCCACGCATTTCATGTATTTTGCGGTAACGTAGCGACCTTACAGAATAAAAGCTTTCTTTGCGGTAGGACGATAACTTTGTCTTAGTTCTTAGTCTAATGCCTTGCTTCTATGCTTCTCAAACAAGTCTTACTTGTATTTCTTGATACGATGTTGCATCTGCGAGGAAAGATAATGGCTTTTCTTTAACCATAATATCTACATTGACGTGCTTGAGTGCCATGCGTTTCAGTATATTGGAAGGCTTTGCAAAACCACCTGTGCGAGCCAATTTCTGCGTTACGCGGTGCTCAAAATGCTCATTTACTCTGTGTAAACTCTGCTTTCTGTGCACCTTGAAATTGACACACTCGGTAAGGTTTATCAAAGCCTTCTATAAGTATTCATAGCCACGTCACATCGCTCACTACAATAGCTTGCTTACTTTTTGCGATGCGATTGTGATGTTGCCATTGAGAAGTTTGTCATCCCCAAGCGACCAGCAATATCCATTGCGGTGACAACCGCTTGATAATTGGTATTCGCATCAGCACTGATAACCAATGGTGGTGTTTTTTCACCACGCTCATTTAGCGCTTGTTTCATCGCTCGAAACAGTGTTTCTGGTTTATTATTTAACACTTCCCTGCCATCAACAAAAAACTTGCTATTACCATCAATAATCACTTCCATCGGCATTTTCTTAGGAGAAGGCAATGCATGCGTGGTTGTGGGTAAATTGATATTAATTTTTGCATCTTTATCGAAGGTAGTCGTCACCATAAAAAAAATCAGCAACAAAAAAACCACATCAATCAATGGCGTTAAGTTTACCTCAACCTCATCACTTATGTTTTTTCGGAAGTTCATGCGACCCTACCTGCACCCACTGCCTGAGCAGGCCTTTTTCGTGCTGCGGTTTTTTGTGCTGTATCTGATGCACGTCGATTTTGTACATTCACCACTTCAAGCAATCTAATGGCTTGCTGTTCCATTTCAATTGCATAATCATTAATTTTACCACGAAAGTAACGGTGAAAAATTAATGCAGGTACAGCAATTGAAATACCGAAGGCCGTTGTTACCAAGGCTTGTGAAATACCCCCTGCCAAATCAGCAGGATTACCCACACCACCTTGTCGTAGCATTTCATTAAAGACAACAATCATACCAACAACCGTTCCGAGCAATCCTAATAAAGGTGCAATCGCTGCAATGGTTCCAAGGGTGGTCATATATTTATCCATTTTATGGATAGCGTGACGCCCTGCTTCTTCAATATTTTCTTTCATAACATGTCGTGGTTGACCAAGGCTTTGTAAACCTGTCGCCAAGATACCACCCAGTAATGAACCTTCTGCAATCTGATCAATATGAGCCTGAGTCATTTTTCCTGATTTAGCAAGCTTCCTTGCTTTTTCAGCAAGGCCATCAGGAATCACTTTGTCCTTTTTAAGCGTCATGAATAACGCAAGTATAACCGCTATAGCCACTAACGAACTCAGAACAAGAGGAATCATCAACCATCCCCCTGCTGCTACAAATGTATCCATGTTAAATATTCCCCTTCGCCATTATCTTTTTTAGTTAACACATTTTTTAGTTAACCTATTTTTTTGATTAACACATATATGAAGACAATAACTGACATAACCTAAACTGAAGCTTAACAAAGAGAGGCCTCTGCACGAAGTGATATGCTGGGTAAAAGTGGCTTGGATTTCCCAGATATTCCCTAAAAATACAATCAATCGCCCTGCGATTACCTTTATTTATTTTTAGAAAAAAACTGAAAAATTACGTTTTTTCTCTTTTCATACTTTTGTACAGTTTGTACAGAGAGGATATCAAAGAAAATAACAGTTCATGACTTAAGTCATCACTTTAAATCATAAATCTATTAGAATGAGTCTCGTTCAAGTTGCACATGTATTTAAGGAGTTACATGAAATGAAAGCGTTATTGTTTAGCCAGATGGGTTTTTGGACGGTGTTTACACTGGCTTTTATCATTATATTGATGTGTTGGTTCTGTTATAAAATGATACGCCTATCAGAGAAAAAACAATAAGGGAGGGCTTAGTGCCTGATAAACGTATTCTTTCTCTAATTTAAATAATATTCGTAGCAGGAGGAGGAACAATATCAGGAGCACAAGATGCGTGTGCTATTTTTTCTAGTGCGGAGATATCTTTGATGGTAATCATGCGTCGATTGGTTTCCAAAATACCGTCATCGGACATGCGCGTAATGATTCTACTCAGGGTTTCTACCGCCATACCGAGATAGTTGGATAGATCCTGGCGAAGCATGGGCAACACAAATTCTTTACTAGAGAAGCCTCGCGACTGATAGTGAGCGGCTACTTTTAATAAAAATGCAGCGAAACGCTCGTCTGTTTGTTGCTGACCTAACGATAGAAGCAAATTTTGGCTGTGCGTAATTTCTTTTCCTACCTGATGAAACATAACTTTACGCATACCCGGCATACGGTCACACAAATCATCAAATTCTTCTAAGCTGATTCTACACAGCAAAGTATCTTCCAATGCCGTTGCATTACACTTATGTTTGCCTGTATCAAAAGCATCGAAGCCCAGCAAATCACCTGGTAAATGGAACTCAACAACCTGCTCCAAACCATTTTTATTTGTCACCGAGGTTTTAACTGCACCTGATTTAACCGCATAAACACCATTAGCTTCTTCATTTGACCTGAAAACAAACTGCTTTTTCTTAAGTTTTATAGACTTGTCAATAGATGTTTCTAACTCTTCAACCTCCATGTCGGTAAGTTTATTTGGAATACAAATTTGGTTTAAGCTACAGGCATCACACTTAATTGTATTATCAGCAGTAATATTGATTGATGGTTTCATGATGGAAAGACTATGAGTTTTTCAACTGTATAGCAAGATTTACCTGCGAAAAAAGCCAACTTTAGCTAAGTTAACCTGATTAACACAATCGAAGAAACCACATAACTATTGACAAACATTCACCATTTTTATAATACGATCAGAGTATTACTTGCTTTACTTGAGACATTTGCAGCAAGAGCACGATGGGTAAAAATTCCACGAATAGCCCTACTATTTACCTTATTTTTATAAGAAACTCGAAAAGCCATACTCATTTTTTCTCACCATACTTTTGGCGCCCAAAATGCAAAGATCAAAAATATCTACCTATGCTTATCAAACTATTTCCATTGCTATCCAAGTAAAGTCCAACCCCCTGAATTGTATTCTGTTATTAAAAACCCACCCCCCTACTTACAGGCCTTTTTTTATAACAACATAGTAAAAGAAGGCTGTGATAAACCTTCATAGTAATCCACTTATTTCAACGGGATACATATCAGTAAGAAAATTCAGTTCAACAAACGAAGCAAACTCAATTCTATCGATTCCAAAAACCATGCTTTTCAAGCCGATAAGAAGTTGTTGTTATCGTATTTTCATTTGCAGGAAAATTAACAAGAATGGCACCATGCTCTGCAGTATTCATCAATGCCACCCCCCTACTTTCATAGCGTTTTTTTACTGCTGCTTTGGGATGACCAAACCGACTGCGATACCCTGCGGTAATCAAGCCCAGCTTAGGTGAGACTGCTTCAATAAATGAAAGCGTTGATGAGGTTTTACTACCATGATGCGGTACGGTTATTACTTCTGCTGTTAATTTTTCTGGCATTGTTTCCAGATAGTTTTCAAGTAAATAACGCTCTGCGTGTTTTTGAATGTCACCCGTTAACAACAATGAATGATAAGCATTTGATACCTTTAACACACAGGAACGATTATTATCATTTTGTACATAATCAGGTGGCGGTGACAGTATTTCAAAATCAACCCCATCCCAACGCCATTTCTTGCCCATTTCACAAGCACTCACCACAACATTTTTTAATGCCTGAGAATCACTACTCATTACATCAGCCACAGGAATATTGTCATAGATATATTGTGCGCCCCCTCGATGATCAATATCTTCATGTGAAATGAGTAAGGTATCAACACTAGCAAGCCCTTTAGAGCGCAGATAGGGAACGACCACAAGCTTACCAATATCAAAGCTGTCACTGACCCGTGCACCGGCATCATAAATCAAGGTATGCGTAGCTGTTTGAACCACCGATGCCATGCCCTGCCCCACATCCAACAGAGTATAGGTAAATTCACCCTGCTGTATTTTAGTGGGCGTGAATAATACTGCCGGAAGCATAAACACAGCACCCAACCAACGTGCGGGAAAGCCTCTGGGTAAAAATAAATAAAGCAAACCGATAAAAGCCAGAATCAAAAAACTTGCAGGTATTTCTGCGGGATAGAATTGAGCAAGTAACGTCCCATCAATGAAGGCCAATCCTTTGAACAAGTAATCAACAGCGATAGCAGCCATTTTCAAACAGACATCTGATAATAAAGTCGATACAGGCATTGCCATTAAAGCCACTAAACTCAAAGGAACGACCACCAGCGACACCCACGGAATAGCCAATAAATTAGCCACCGGAGAGCTTAAAGAAGCTGTTCCAAAAAATAATATCGTCAATGGCAACATCGCCAATGAAATCAGTAGTTGTAATTTCACCATCATCCAGCGTGGTTTTTGTTTCTGGCGTTTCACAAAGAACAGAATAATGGCCACTGCCGAAAAGGATAACCAGAAACTAATGGTCATCGCCGCCAACGGATCAAGCAATAACACCAACACTAAAGCAATTGCCAAGATAGTTGTAGCATCATAATGTTTACGATTATTCAGCCCCCAAACACCAATCACTACCATCAACAAGGCACGTTGCGTGGGCAAGGTAAAGCCCGCCAACATGGCGTAAATAAAGGCAAAGATAACAGCAACAATTGAACCTGCAATTCGTACCGGTACACGCTCATTTAAGCGAGGAAATACTCGCCACAACAACATAATGGGGAAAAAAGCAAAACTTGCCAGTAGCGCAATATGTAAACCTGATATAGCAATCAAGTGGCTAGTACCTGATTGTTGCAATAGTTTCCATTGCCGATCATCCAGTTGCGTTCTAACAGCCACGGTTAATGCACTCAGCACTGCCGCAGATGATTTATTCTCAACATGCTGTTGAATATATTCATGAATAGTCTGACGTAGCCGATTAACTGAATACCAACTTGATTCAGCCAAACGCTGATTCAGTTCAGTTGATTTTCGTACATAACCTGTCGCCCTAATCCGCTCGGTAAATAACCACTTTTCATAATCAAAACCTCCTGGATTTAAAAAACCCGAGGGCCTTTTTAAGCGAACTTTGAATTGCCATTTCTCACCCGCGTTAAGTGGTTGATGGTGTTTAAACCAACCCAGTCTGACGTTTCCCTTAAATTTGATAGGAATATGTTTAGTGTGCTTAGCGTCTCCGCTCATAGCGTCGACTGCAACAATCCGTTCTGCTTTATCGACATTAAATACAAAGCGGACCCCCTCCTCAGTTACACTGGGAATCGTATGTACTTTGCCTTGAAGCAATAATTCCCCACCTTCATTGTCTGGAGATAAACGCTGATTGATTTGATTGAATGCGGTAAAAGAGGCAATGGTAAAACCAAAAAAGAAAAAAATGAGGGATTTCAAGCCCACTATCAACGTTTGAATATATTTAATCTGCTTTAATGAACCATTGCCCTTGAAGTATATAACTAATAGCACAATGCTTAGAGCGACTGATAACAACGCAGAAAGCAAAACCATGCGAGCGGAAATAGTCTGAAATAACTGGAGCGATACAGTTCCCAGTAACAATAGAATTGCACACATTCGCATTACAGTATTATTCGTCTATTTATTATGGTTTAAATTTTATATTTATATAAAATGTAGTCTTTGCACAGGTGTGTGAGAATATTTGCAGTATCATTACATTATCATCACTAACTGCTCTCATAAGTTTAACATATGCCACGTAAGTTCTTAAAACGCTATTCTCCCAGCCCGAAAACTATTCGGGAGAATAAAGCATTATCATATTTAGGTGAAGACATTCACCGCCCTAGTTTATGGCACATGAACCGTAGCTCGGTATCTAAAGCATTCGCTATTGGCTTATTTTGTGCGTGGATACCTCTTCCCCTGCAAACACTAATAGCTGCACTGATTGCTATTTACTATCGCGCACATTTGCCCATCTCTGTTGCACTGGTTTTTGTTACTAACCCCGTTACCATCCCACCTATGTTTTACTTTGCCTATAAATTAGGCAGTGTCATGCTAGGTGTAGAATTAGAATCTGTACCGATGGATTTAAGCTGGGAATGGTTTTCTTCAACTCTTGGGCAAATCTGGCAACCCCTACTCTTTGGCTGCTTAATTCTGGGCATTGTGTCGTCAGCCGTGGGCTACTTCACCATCAATACACTCTGGCGAAAAAGTATTAGACACCGCTGGAAACGTCGCGTAGAAGCGAGAAAAGCGGCGCAAAAAAAAGAACAAGTACTCAGTGAAGTGAAAAAAGCCATGAAGGATACCTAAGCCTTCTTTTATTCTACGCTTATCTAAACAATAGCCTAGTTCCTCTGCGGTCATTAACCACTCTGAGCACTCCTGCAAAAGGCATATCTATACGTTGCTGACTGGCTAACGGCATTTCCAGAATTTCACCTAAAATAGCACGTATCACCCCAAGATGAGTCACCAATAAAATATGCTGCCCTTGATAATCTGCCAATAATTGGGTAAACGCATCGGTGACTCTTGCGGTTAATACTGCCAGTGACTCAGCACCCTGAGGACGCTGATTAACAGGGTCTTGAAAAAAATCCCAGTACGCCTGCTCCGAGTCCTGCATGATTTCCAGTGCTGTTCGCCCTTCCCATTCACCGTAATGTGCTTCACGAAAAGGCTCTGCAACCTCAACGGATAATTGTCGACTTTCTCCTAAAGAATACGCAAACTCACAGCATCGAAGCATTGGTGACGTCACGATTGATGACCACGCAGTCATATCAGCAGCAACACTTTCGATATGCTTAATGCTGTGTTGCATTTGCTCCCAGCCATCGGCACTCAAACGATGGTCTGTACCACCTCCTCGATACATGCTGCCACCTTCTGGCTCCCCATGACGCAAAATATCAATAACCGTACACATTTGCTCAGTCATTATCAGCCTCATTTAAAGTAACCGCAGGTAGTCTAACACCCAACGCTGCCCCCAGTTTATCCCATTTGAAATAGGGCCCTGGATCAGTTTTACGCCCCGGGGCAATGTGTTCATGCCCCGTAATATGTGCTTTTGATAATGTTGGGTAGTGCTCCAATAGCGAATTGATGGTTTTTTCCAAGACTTGATATTGCTTATCAGTAAACGGCTCAAAGTCTGTTCCTTCCATTTCAATCCCTATAGAAAAGTCATTACATACACTTCGCCCCAAATAACATGACTCACCTGCATGCCACGCACGTTTCTCAAAAGGTACATACTGTACAACTTCACCATCACGCCTGATTAACAAATGACTGGAAACCCGAAGATGCTCAATTTCTTCATAAAAAGGATGTTCATTCCTATCCAATGTATTAGTAAATAGCTGATCAATACCCTCCCCACCAAACTGGTTTGGAGGCAAGCTAATATTATGAATAACGATTAAGGAAATATCATCACTGTCTGGACGTTCATCACAATTTGGTGAAAGACAAAGTCTGGCAGTTTTCAGAAAACCCTGAGCAATAGAATCTCCTTTTGTATGATGTTGATTAGAACGATGTTTATGATTTATTTTTGGCATCTGGCTATTATGTCAAAGAAGCCCCCTGCGGTAAAAGGTCAGAGAAAAATCAATCTAAGCCACCCCCGTACTTATAGGCAGTTTTTTATAAATTGCTTTAATAAATAACGATAAGGCTATGGATACCTTGTTTATTTTACTGTCTCGTGGAAGGCTTTGATAATACGTAGTCTAGCGAGAATGTTCCTGCGCCTTTGTACATTAATAATAAAGCGAGTGCTAACCATGTGGCGTGAGTTGGGTAAGCACTTGGATAAACAAATAGTTGGATAACTAAGGTCATCATAGCTAATCCAAAGGCGGCAAAGCGGGTGAATAAACCACTGAGGATGAGAATCGGTAAAATATGTTCTGCTGCTGTGGCGAGAACGGCGGCCATTAGTGGTGGAATAAGTGGTAGATTGTATTCATTTTCAAATAGAAAAAGGGTGGATTCAGCGAGTCTGGGTAAGCCGAGTTCTATTTTCATTGCGATAATGTCGAGTGTAAAACCATCAACTTTGGTTTGTCCTGATTTCCAGAAAACAGCGGCAAGAGCAAAACGGGTGAGAAATAAAACCAAGGACTCTGGAATCTTTGTAAATACTCCTTCGATTTTATGATTAGTTAAAGATAACATGAATAATCTCCTGACGTATTCGAGTGGTGAATGTATTGGATGCCTGAGGCAGTATGTTTGATGACGGTTTATGTGTTGTTCGCTGGCGCTACATGGGTGAATATATTCCACTCAATAAGCTTGGCTAAGGTTTCACCCAAGTTAAAAGTCTCTGAATCTGGCACTGCATATTCAAGAAGTTTATGTTGCATTAGATGTTTGATAAAAATGGCTTCTTCTTTACTAATTATCTGTAATTGTGCGTAGAGGTGGGATTTAAACAGAAACAGATATTCTGTTTGATCAATGTCTATTGGTTTGTGTTGTTGCTGGTTATTCTGAGCATCATTAAAATACGCTTGATACAAAGAGCCAATAGCAAAGTCTGAGACTAATAGTTGGCTTGTGGGCGGTATACGTAACGATAATATGCTGGGGTTGGCTGCTAATGAAAAGGTAGTGGAAATAGTGTTTTGATCTAGTGTTTCATATTCTTCGCACTGTGTAAGTGTCAACATAGCGTGTTCGAGTGCCGCCAAATCAGCTAAATATGGCAAGCTTTCTGTGGGGCTAAAGTTGCGGATAAAGCCTGAAAATCCCTGACCATATTCGCCAATTACTGGAGAATGCGGGGGATTATCTAATACATAAATACGTGCCATAGCACGAAAGAACTCATCACCAACAATGGACTCAGTGACAGGGAAAATATCACATAAAGCATCTATCAGGGAAATGCTTACATTGTTTCGATAAACATTTAAGCGGGTTTCTTGTTCTTCTTCTGAAGATGCTTTTATTTCACGATAAAACCGTGTGTCTTGTGTGAGTAAGGCATCTTTAAACTGTGTATTCATGGCATGTTTTTTCAGTTACTTTTAATCAGTTGTTATTTTCTGTTTGCTCTCCTCTGACGTAACTGAGCCTGAATTTCTTACACAAAAACAACATTATTTTTTCTTGGCTTTTTCTCCTTTTGCATAATGGCTTGATATATAACGTAATTCTTTTATTTGTTGACCAAATTTCCGACAGCTCGCACATAAGGTAGTGTGAACACCGAGTGATATTTTTTCTTTAGTGTGCAGGGGTCTATCCATTTTTTCAGACAATAATTGACTTGCTTCTTTGCAATTCATCATGATTATGCTCCTTCTTTTTGGTACCAGTTATCTTCTAAACATTCCCGTAATCGAAGTCGAGCACGATACAAGGTAACATGTAAATTACTGACTGTTATTTCTTCATTATAGCAAATCTCGGTACTTTCCATTTCCAGAAATTCTCGCATCATAAAAAGTCTACCGTATTTACCCGGTAGCGCCCCCAAACACATATCAAATATTTTCCAAAAAACATCATTTTCAACACCGTGTTCTGGTTGATCCCAGCTTTTTGGTCGCTCACTTTTATTCCAATGTCCATTTTCTTCGAATAAGGTATCCATTAACTCTTCATCATTTGCACAGCTTCCACCTTCTAATTGGCTGGCTGCGGTATGACGTTTTTCCTTACGTAGAATATCAATGACTTTATTCTTTAATATCGAAAAAACCCATGTTTTAAATGCTGATTTTCGACCAAAGCAGTCAATATTTTTATAGGCTGAAATCATGGCTTCTTGAACGGCATCTTCTGCCAGATGGCTATCACGAATTTGTAGGGATACAAATTTAATCATTTGATTACGTAGGTTTTCCATAAAAACAGGGTCATGGAATATATCGGTACCAGATGTATCAGCGGGAGTTATATCAGTAGTGGTTATCTCAGTCACTTGAACCTCAATAGTTAGCTTGTTTTTTGAATGTACATATTTATGGACTAATCTCTAATTTCATTGTTTGCCGTAGAGTATCGGCAAAATGTGCTTCTTTTAATAGTGCTTCAATCGGTGGCAGGTTGCCGTCTCGCTCAATCAGCGTTGGGCAATCACCCGTTAAAGCCAGTGTGCTTTGGTATAATGACCAAACATCGGGGGAAACAGGTTTGTCATGGCTGTCTATTTTTAATGGAATGTGAGCACTCTCATCGGTGATGTGGCCTGCCAGATGTATTTGCCCCACTGCCGTAACGGGAAAATTATTCAAATACTGACAAGGGTCATGCCCATTGTTAAAGCAGGATACGACGATATTATTCACATCCAACAGTAAACCACAGCCTGTACGCTTAACCATTTCAGTAATAAAGTCGGTTTCACTCATTTCACTGCGATTATATTCAAAATAAGTAGATGGGTTTTCTATCAGAACTTGGCGTTTAAGGTGTGATTGTATGTAATCAATATGCTCACACACACGCTGCAATGTGGTATCGTCATAAGCGACGGGTAATAAATCGTTTAAAAAACTATTACCGTGTGATGACCATGCCAGATGCTCGGAAAACACTTCAGGCTGTATTTCATACACTAGCTGTCCAACACGTTCGAGGTGTTGCTGATTTATGGCATCTTCGCCACCAATAGACAGCCCTACTCCATGTACGGTAATGGGATAATGCTGACGAATTTGATCCAGATAGTGGCGCGCAGGCCCCCCTTTACTCAAATAGTTTTCTGCATGAATCTCAAAAAAACCGATATCAGGTAATGACGATAAAATCGTCTGATAGTAATCAGGCTTTAGACTAATACCAGAATGGGATAAAAAACGACTCGTAAAGCGCGAAGATAGAAAACTATCCTCGGCTTGTAAGTGCTTTCGTTCGATAGGAACACAAAACATCACAATAAACGTCTACTTAAAACGCTTTCAGCTGGCCATGACCTGTTGGAGAAGTTTTTGATTCCATTTCAACACATTTACCCTTAGGCACATAATTCCATGCATTGCTTTGGTAGTCCTTTTTAGATGTACCTGCACAAGATGTACCTGGCCCTGCTGCACAATCATTTTGACCCGCTAGTGCAACACCATAACATTTTTCTTTCTTTTTACTTTCTTCTGCCTGTGCAGAAAAAGAGGTAGCTGAAATGGCTACTGCTGTACCAAGTGCGAGGGCTAGTGCTGCTTTGTTGTTTTTCATGGTTAAGATCCTTTTTTAGTTACTGTTAATATATTGATGTAACAAAAAATAGCTAAACTTGTATTTTTAAGTCCTTATTTTCTGTTTACATGCTTTTGACGTAACTCATTCAAATTTTCTTACACATAAAACTAATTATTTTTTACACCCCTACAATCACTTGATATTCATATGAATATTCGCAGGCTTTGCAAAACCACCTGTGCGATCCAATTTCTGCCTTACGCAATGCTCGAAATGCGCATTTACTCTGTGTAAACTCCGCGTTCTGTGCACCGTGCACCTTGAAATTGACACGCTCGGTAGGTTTATCAAAGCCTTCTATTTTTTTAAATAATTGTGCCAGCTTATTTTACTATAGGTTCTGACGGCATGCTTTCTACATCAACCATTCCCTTGCCGTTATAGACAGATACAATCTTATCTTCAGGCAAGTATTCTAAATTAAAAATATCGTACTGGTTGTCAGTAAAGTTAGATGAAACCCCTATCCAGCTTGAAAATAAGTCAATAAAATGTCTATTACTAAATTTTTTATTGATTACTTTATGTGTCACATCATCACTATTAATGATGAACAGCGGTACCTGATAGTTATTTCTTACACTAAGGTCATGATGGACTCTGTTTGGAGTCACTGAAATACCATGGTCTGAAAGGTAGATTAATGAGTATTTTTCATTACTAGAGGAAAGTACATTGATAACTTTGGAAATAAAATCATCGGTCTTATCTATTGTTGCTAAATAGCAATTAATACTGTCTCCATAAGGTAAGTTGAAGTTAATAGGAAAACTATGTAGCCTGCTGCAAACCTCAGGATGAGAGCCCAGCATGTGCAATACAATCAACCGACTTTTGCTGTTACTCTGTTTATTACTGATAATCTTTTTCAATTGACCTATCAATAAAAGATCATCTAAATTTTCAGCTGCTTGATCGCCCTGCTTTAGAAAAGTAATGTGCTTGGAACGTAACGCTACAGCAGAGGTAGAGGTCTCATGCTTACCTAACTTGCCTTGGTTTGAAACCCAATAAGTATCAAGCTTTGCTTTATTTGCTAAACTGATAATATTATTTTCGGGAATGGTGGTTAAACAGTTATCAGTCTGACAAAGCTGTAGTGTTCTTGATAATGATGCCACCGTATTACCCGCCATAGAATAAACACCATTGATAAATGTTCCATTACTAGAAGATAGGTATTTAGTGGTAGGACGCGGGTAATTGTAGACAGACATATAGTCTTTTCTGACACTTTCCCCAATAACTAACACATAATTTTTGTATTTCTCATGATTTTCTTGCTGTACTACTTTCCAACTATCTGTCTTTTTTAGACTTTCAATTAACATCTTCTTTTGTGCTAAATAATAGTTTGGTAGCTTTACGCTTAAACGAATTAATTTGCCTTGCCAGCTCGAGAGTAAGGCGACTACAAATAAGAAATATAGAGGGTATAAAACCTTCTTAGTCGTCAGCGTAATGATATTGCTCGTTTTATAATAGAGAGCAACCAGGATCAAAAATAAAATAGAGACGATCCAATTACTTACATTAATATTTTTGATAAACCCCTGTGCTTCAAGCTGATTTGTTTCAACAAATGAGGTAAAAACAGAAATATCAGGGTACGAGTGCGTTATCCCAACAATACTATATGCGCCTAAAGCGACTAGACTAATCGTAGCAATGATAAGAGTATATCTATTGAACTGAGCTAAAACCAACGCTAAGCCAAGCGCAAATGTATGCGAATTCAGAAACTCCATGTTTATAAGGTAAGGAGATATACACATAATTATTAATATAATGACGTAGTTAATTATATTTTTTTTGATGATGAACAACACAGAGATACCTTAAGGTTAGTTGAGACCTTTTACACGAAAAAATAATGCCTAAATATTTTATTGGCTTCACTCAACCCAATAAAAAGAAATTTTAAATTTATGACTAATCATACAGTTACCAAAGGCAGAAGCACTTAATTTTAATGAGAGGCCTTTGCACGAAAGGGTATGATAAATAAAAATGGCTTGAACTTCCCCGTTTTTTCCTAAAAATGTGGTCAATAGCCCTGCTATTCAGCTTCTTTTCAGAAAAAACCTGTAAAATTACACTCATTTTTCTCTCGTCATACCCTTCGTACAAAGACCTTAGTTTGAATTTAAAATACGTAAAGTTACTATAATCTCGATATAAACCAGCTTTCTGATTAATGTATACTCAAAGATATTTTTTGAACTTATTTCATAAAATTTATTCAAACTTGGCATGAAAAAAATACTTACTATCAGCACGTTTTTACTCTTAATCTTGGGGTTTCATTTTTCTACGACTGTGTTACATGCGGCTGATCACAAAGAACTAAAAGCTTTTCCTGCGGCAAAAGCAGGTATGCAGCGCTTTGTTATCTCATTACCACACAAAGAACGTGGCGAAGAGGATGCATTCAAGGTTGAATTATTACCAGGGAAAATGATGGTAACCGATGGTGTAAATCAGTTTCGACTAGGAACACGTATTGAATCTCGTCCATTAAAGGGCTGGGGTTATACTTATTACGAAATAACAGGAAAAGAGACTACCATGAGCACCAGAGTGGGTGTTCCAGCAGGTTCTCAGTCGATAAAATCTTTTGTCTCGGGGCAACCATTAATGATTCGTTACAATAGCCGTTTACCGATTGTAATTTATGCACCTAAAGGACAGCTGGTTAAATACCGCGTGTGGAAAGCTAATGATAACTTCACAACGGTTAATGAAGGCTAATGACTCATTCAAAGTAGTTAAGTAAATTACGTGCCCAATCGGCCGTAAAATGTCATACGCGCTGATTCGGACAATGCAATATCAGGTTGTGAGTTATACGCCAATACAACCAGTATTCTTGTACGCTCACCCTCATTGGGTGTGACTCGATGTATGGCGTTACGTCCTCTGAATAGAACCAGAGAACCAGCATCCATCGACAGTTTATTGGGGGTTTCTTTGCCATCGAGAACACGATTTACGGCATCGAAATTCATCTCTCCCGCATCAGCATCACGCACTTCTTTAATATATTCAAACTCCCCTCCTTTTTCAGCTGGCTGAATCATGAGCGTAATAGCAAAGGAGGAGTTATCAAAATGCCAGCCTAATTCCTGACCTGTTTTGGCATAATGCACATTAATCGAAGATAAGGGATCGGCATAAGGATAAAGTGCTTCTTCATCGAAGACGTAACACAAAAAGTCTTTGAATATCTTGGCATTATATAATATACGCAATGCTGAGTCTTTACTCACGATATCATCCGTAATACAGCCTTTAGATGATTCTACCTGACGATTAAATGCATGATCATCTGCATACTTAGGATCTTTATCAGTAAGATATACATTGTGTTGCTGGCGACTGAAAAAGGCCTGAGACTGTTTTTCCTCACCTTCTTCAAGAATTACTTTGAGTGCTACGTCTGTTAAAAAACCAGGCATCGCTAATACACCGTTTTCTACAACACTTCGTCGTGATTGTTCTCTAAACGCTTGATCCATAATGGGGTAGCGTTCTAAATCAATAACCTCTTTAAGTTCCACTCTTCCGTACCTGAGATGATTAAATGACACCCCCCTACTTTCAGGGGGTTATGGATATATTAATTTTTCTTTTTTAGATGCTCGTAACGTGACTCATCTTCTTGTGCTTTAAATGCTGTTTTATAGTCTTCAAGATTTTGTGTCAGCATCCGTTTAAATTCTTTGGTGAAAAACTCTGTTGCTGTCTCTATTTCAGACTCGTAAGCCTCTTTGTCTGGTGATTGTGATGCTACGACAAATGAACTGAATCTAGCAGTTGCGAAAAGCATCGCAGATCCTACGTGATTGCTCGCTTTTTTATCACAGTGACCATTAGCTAAATCGATAAAGGTATCTGCCATTGTATAAAATTCTTTGCTTTCTTGTTCGTTTAGTTGATCGTCTGCCATATCTAATGCCGTATAATAATAAATAAAAGGGAAAATATAACCGCGAGAAGCCCGTAAACCAACAACTTTATTGTTTATTTATGGTTTTTTCATGTATGTATACTGACTTTTTTTAGTTCTCATTTTATAAAATCATACCAACCTTTACTGATCCCCGTCACAACAGTACAATAGCGCCGTTTTGACCTCACTTCAGAAATATCCGTTGTGAGCCTTATTTTAATGAAATTCGTAAACAAGCGAATTCACGTTTTTGGAGTATACTATCGTGGCAATCGAACGCACTATTTCTATCATCAAACCTGATGCAATTAGTAAAAATGTTATCGGCAAAATCTATTCTCGTTTTGAAGATAATGGTCTTAAAATCGTTGCAGCTAAAATGAAGCACCTTTCTAAAGCTGATGCTGAAGGTTTTTACGCAGTACATAAGGAACGTCCTTTCTTTGCTGATTTAGTTGAGTTCATGACATCTGGGCCAGTAATGATTCAGGTGCTTGAAGGTGAAGACGCAGTCAATAAGAACCGTGAGCTTATGGGTGCTACAAACCCTGCTGAAGCTGATGCGGGCACTATCCGTGCTGATTTTGCACAAAGCATTGATGAAAATGCAGTACACGGATCTGACAGCCTTGAGAATGCACAGATTGAAACAGACTTCTTCTTCTCAGCAGATGAAATTTGTCCACGCACTCGGTAATCATTGAATTTTAAAGTAATTCTGTATTGATACCTTTGCACCTTATTAGTCAGTTATCGTACAAAGGTATTAAATTGAATGAATGAAATGACTACAGCAACAAAGAAAATTAATCTTCTGGATTACAATACAGAAGACTTAAAGGCTTTTTTCCTCGAGCGAGGAGAAAAGCCTTTCCGTGCCACACAGATAATCAAGTGGATTCATCAGCATGGTGTGGATAACTTTGATGATATGAGCAATGTCAGCAAATCACTTCGTGAAGAGTTACAGAATATTGCCGTAATTCGTGCACCTGAAGTGGCTATTGATGACAAATCTGAAGATGGCACACACAAATGGCTACTCCGACTGGAAGATGGCAACTGTATTGAGACAGTATTTATTCCTGAAGATGGTCGTGGAACTTTATGCATTTCTTCACAAGTCGGTTGTGCTCTCGATTGCACATTTTGCTCTACTGCCCGACAAGGTTTTAACCGTAACTTGACCGTTGGTGAAATCATTGGTCAATTATGGATAGCTAAAAAAATTCTACAACCCAATCCAGAATCAGACCGCGTTATCAGTAATGTTGTAATGATGGGTATGGGCGAGCCACTGCTTAACTTCGACAAAGTAGTAAAAGCAATGGAGTTAATGCTTGATGATAATGCATACGGCTTAAGCAAACGTCGTGTTACATTAAGCACGTCTGGCGTTGTACCTGCTCTGGATCGTTTAGGTCATCGTATTGATGTCAGCTTGGCAATTTCATTACATGCGCCGAATGATCCATTACGTGATCAACTTGTACCTATCAATCGTAAATACCCAATTAAACAATTACTCGACTCTTGCTTACGCTTTATGGATGGCAAGGCTGCCAGAGAAAAAATCACCATTGAATATGTCATGCTGGATAAGGTTAACGATAGTGATGAAAATGCACGTGAATTGATTGCCTTATTAAAGAATGTACCTGTTAAGGTGAATTTGATACCATTTAACCCATTTCCTGAAACACGCTATAAGCGGTCTTCTAACAATAGAATTTATAAGTTCAGGGAAATTCTGGAAAGCGGTGGCTTAATCGTAATGACTAGAAAGACAAGGGGAGAAGATATAGACGCCGCTTGTGGACAGTTAGCCGGGAAAGTTAATGATAAAAGTCGTAGAGATGTACACTTTGCAAGGATAGAATCTTGATTCTGAACCTTCCGTCAAGGCTGTACTCCTACTAATGAGTATCGCTTGGCTTTAAAAAAACAAAAAATATTTTGTTGATTGGTTGCTAATCAACAATGCTTGCTAAAGGGGAGTTTCAATGAATATCACTTACAGTTCTATGATGAACAATATTAAAAAAGTATCGGTGATGAGTGCCTGCTTTTTAAAACGCGTTAAAAGTAAAAAACTCATTACAACGAGCATTATTGCAAGTAGTTTATTTCTTAGTGCCTGCTCTACGACGGCAGTTAAATCTAGTGAAGCATCAAACTATAATTCTGATTTAGGTATTCGTTATCTACAAAAAGGGCGTTTAAACCTTGCTAACGAAAAGCTTTTAAAAGCACTGGAACAAAACCCAAATTCAGCACAATCAAACCATTACTATGCTATTTTGCAACAGAAATTAGGAAATAATAAAAAAGCACAACATCATTTTGCTAAAGCTATAAGTTTACGCCCTAAAGATCCTGAAATTCGAAATAATTATGGTTCTTTTTTGTGTGACTCTGGACACCCACAAGCAGCGGTCAAACAATTTGATATTGCCATAAATGATCCACTGTATCGTACGCCCGAATTTGCCTATACCAACGCGGGCATTTGTTTAAGAAAAATGAATAATGATACTAAAGCTGAGACTTATTTCCGTCAGGCATTAAAGAAAAAATCTGCCTTTCCATCTGCTTTATTAGAGATGGCAAAACTTTACAAAGATCGTGGTAATTACCCTAGAGCACAAGCATTCATGCTGCGCTATGAAAATGTGGGGCACTCATCCCCCGAGGCATTAGATTTATGTAATAAAATCAATACCAAAATGGGAGATCATACAAAAGCGAGTCGTTGTAAGGCTGCTTTGTTAAGACTTTTTCCCAATAGTAAAGAAGCGCAACAAACAAACTAATTCTCCACTAATATAGACCTATAAAACGGCGAAACTAACCAGATACGAATATTAAATGGCTAAAGAAAAAAATAAAACTGAAAAACCTGTTGTCTTAGAAGGTGAATTACAGGCTCGCCTGATTCAACTTCGTGAAGATGCAGGATATTCAACATCACAACTCGCTGATGCGATGTGTTTATCCGAGGATGTTATTCTTCACCTTGAAAACGAAGACTTTGATCAATTAGCTGAGCCCCCTTATGTACGTGGATACTTACGTAATTACGCAAAACTTGGAGACATAGATTCTGAGGAACTCATTAGTCGTTATGAATCTTTACGTGGAGCTGATACCAAAGAACTCAATTATCAGATAAAAACAGCAAATATTAATGTAGATAAACGTAAGAGAATATCCCCTGTTTGGGCACAATTAATTTTACTGGCTCTATTAATTGCTGGAATCGGCTTATTATCAATGATTCCTAGTGTTAACCAGTGGATTACAACGACGTGGAATGGTCTATCCAATCAGTTACAACCTTCTAACGGTGAAGCTGGTAGCAACCCTTTACTAACTGGCTCATTACCCATACCTGCCCCATTACCTAATAGTGAAGGTACAGAAGAAAATAGTGCCACCGACTCATCACTAAACATGAATGATACTCAATCAGGAAAAATACCTGCATCTCAAGATAAGCTTGAAGATACAAATAAAAACAAGTCACAAGAAAGTGTATCCACTAAAAATACAACAGATTCTGAAAATACCGATAAAGAAGAGGTAAAAGAAGTTAGTGACAGCAAAAATACAGAACAAGCTATTACAGAAAAAGAGGCAGAAACAACAGATACAGGCAATCAACTAAAAATTAAATTGGTATTTAATAAAGATGTTTGGTTAAGAATCAAAAACAAAGATAATAAAACTATTTATGAAGGTTTAAATAAGATTGGCACAAGTAAAGATCTCACCGCTGAAAAACCTTTAACCTTTAGAGTGGGGAATGCTCAAGGGTTATCACTCTTTGTTGATGATAAAGCCGTCGATATCAGCCAATATATTAACGGCAGCATTGCCAATTTCACCTTAGAATAAACGAGGTAAATATCATGGCAAAAAACCTGCAATTAGTTCGTGGTATGCGAGATATTCTCCCTGAGCAATCTTCCTCTTGGCAATATATCGAGAATACCGCACGACAACTTTTTAATAGCTACGGTTATAGTGAACTACGTACACCTATTATCGAATCAACGGATCTTTTCAAACGCTCTATTGGTGATGCAACCGATATTGTTGAAAAAGAAATGTACACCTTTGAAGATAGAAATGGTGACAGCTTAACCTTACGTCCAGAAGGAACAGCAGGTTGTGTTAGAGCTGGAATTCAACACGGTATTTTCCATAATCAGCAACAACGTATCTGGTACATTGGCCCCATGTTTCGTCATGAACGTCCACAAAAAGGGCGTTACCGAGGTTTTTACCAAGCAGGGGTTGAAACGTATGGTATAGATGGCCCTGAAATTGATGCAGAAGTCATTGCGATTGCGGCTCGTTTTTGGAAAAAGTTAGGCTTTAAAAATGTAAGGCTTGAGATTAATTCACTGGGTAGCAATGAAGCACGCCAACAGTATCGTGATGTATTAATCGAGTACTTTAGTGCCCATCAAGAGCAGCTTGATGAAGATTCTCAACGACGCTTACATAAAAACCCACTAAGAATTCTGGATACTAAAAATCCAGATATGAAAGAGCTGGTTAAAAATGCACCCAACTTACTTGACTATTTAGATGAAGAATCCAAATTACACTTTGAAGGATTAAAACAACGCTTAGACCAAATGGGAATTAGCTACCTGGTCAACCCTCGTCTCGTTCGAGGCATTGATTACTATAATCGCACAGTGTTTGAATGGATTACCGAAGACCTTGGTGCTCAAGGTACTATTTGTGCTGGTGGAAGATACGATGGCTTGGTCAAGCAGCTTGGTGGACGGGATACCTCTGCCTGTGGCTTTGGTATTGGCTTGGATCGCCTACAACTACTTGTAGAAGAACAAGCTCTACATAAAGATGAAACTATTCCACATGCTTATTTAGTCATTGCAGGTGAAGAGGCTGAATTAGCAGGACTTTCTTTAGCTGAATCATTACGTGATACATACCCTGAATTACGCTTAATGTGTAACGCAGGTTCAGGCAGTTTAAAATCCCAACTCAAAAGAGCGGATAAATCCGGGGCTGCTTTTGCCTTTATTCTTGGTAAGAATGAACTAGAAAATAAGGAAATTACAGTAAAACCTTTATTAAAACGTTTACAAGATAACCTTCAGCAACAAACCATATCACAACAAACACTGAGTGAATTCATAGCAGAACATATTATCAACATGGTATAGTCGCAACACATCAAGCGTGACCATATCAAAAGATACAATTAATTTATAGGATAGCAACAGAAATGACAGATTTCGATCTTAAATCAGATGAAGAAAAAGCAGAAGAACTGAAAGCCTGGTGGCGCTCAAACGGAACATCTGTAATTGCAGGTGTGGCACTTACTATTGGCGGCATGCTTGGCTGGAATCAATGGAAAGAGTATAAGATTAACCAGTCTGAAGGGGCATCAAAGCTATATGCTCAACTGGATCAGGAGGGAACAGACCCAGCAGCTATCCTAAAGGAATTAAAGGATAAATATAGCGGTACTTCTTACACCTATTTAGCTGCACTGACTGCTGCTAAAACAAGCTGCGAAGCTGGAAAAGTAGACGAGTGTATCACTCAACTCAAAATAGCCACCGATAGCCCTCAGAAAAGTCTAGCAACACTTGCTAAATTACGCCTGGCACGTACGTTAATTAGTTCAGGTAAATTAGATGAAGCACAATCAATTCTTGCAGAAAACATGCCTGCTTCTTACCAGTCACTTATCAGTGAGTTAAATGGTGATATATATTTTGCAAAGAAAGAATTTAAAAAGGCATATGAAGCATACGATAAAGCTATTTTAAGTGCGGGTGATCAAAATACACAGTTGTTAAAAATGAAACGTGACGACCTAGGTAACCAGCTAAAAAGCGGAGCGTAATAGTGACTTTAAAACCTTATATACTGCTTATTACTGCCTTACTTGCTTTTCAAACTGGATGCAGTCAGATTACCGGCAAAAAATCTCACTCAGTACCATTAAAAGCATTAAAAGCAGTTAGCCCTACCATCAACGTGAGTACCGACTGGCAAATTACTACAGGTAGTGCAATGGGGGAAAACAAAGTTCATCCATTCATAGACAATAAACGTGTGTATATTGCTGGTGGTACTTCCGCCAGTGCATGGCAAAAAAATAATGGTAAACTGCTTTGGCGAACAGCTATTGAAGAAACCATTAGCGCGGGTATCAATGGCGAGCGCCGTACTGCAAAAAACATGAGTACAAACAAGGTATTTTTAGGTACTACCAACGGTAATGCCATTTCCCTAGATGCTAACACGGGAAAAATCCTGTGGATTGAAAGACTCAGTAGTGAGGTGCTTTCTGTTTCTGCCAGTTCAAATAATAGAGTTATCTTTAGAACTGTAGATGGAAAACTTCATGGATTACAAGATGATACAGGAGAATTAATTTGGCGACGTTCCCAGCGTCCACCTTCACTTAGCCAATTAGGTGCTGGTGTTCCTCTCATGTTACCTCCTCTAGTTATTGCGGGTTTTGATAATGGTAAAGTAGCTGCATACAATATTTCCAATGGTCAAGGTATCTGGGAAACATCACTGGCATTACCTCGCGTAAGCTCAGAACTTGAACAAATTACTGATGTTGATGGAAAAATCAAGCAACTCGGCAGCGCCCTGTTTGCGGCATCAATGAATGGCAGCTCTGCCGGAATAAATATTGAAAATGGTAAAAAAGGCTGGTCTCGTGCTTATTCAACACCAACTGGGGTGAATGCCAATCGCTGGGGACTTTATAGCAGTGATGACAAAGGCAATATCTGGAAATATGACCCACAAACGGGAGACCCACTTTGGAGCATGGATGACTTACAAAGGCGACTACCTTCTGTACCAGCTATTGTTGGAAAATCACACCTTGTTGTCACAGACAAACAAGGCAATATACATTGGATAAATTCAAACAATGGACAGTTTAGTGCCAGAATCAAGGGTGACCCTCGTGGTTATTCTATTGAACCTGAAGTAGACGGAATGAGTATTTTTGCTCTAGGTAAAGGTGGCGTTCTAACCAAAGTCACAAAACGCTAGTACTAAATCAGCTTAAATAATAAAAAATGCCACCCCCCTACTTATAGAGGGTTAATTATAGGGGGGGTTAATATGTTTTATCTGCGCTATGCTTCCTAAACCAATCCAGTAAGCCAAGTGTAGAACTATCGTGCTCATACAAGTCTTCACCTTCTACCAGTTCTTCCAGAATATTCTTTGCCAACTTTTTACCTAGTTCAACACCCCATTGATCATAAGAGTTCAGGTTCCATACAATGCCCTGTACAAAAATCTTATGCTCATACATCGCTAAAAGTGAGCCTAGCGCTCTAGGTGTTAATTTTTTGATGACGATGGAATTACTTGGCTGATTTCCACTAAAAATCATATGAGGCAATCGTTTTTCTGCCTTATGTAATTCAATGTCAGCTTCCTTTAGTTGTTCTCGTGTTGTCTCCATCGTTCTTCCTGTCATCAATGCTTCTGTCTGAGCAAGAAAGTTTGACGCCAAAATATCGCAATGATCTTTATGGTTGCCATGCGACTGGATGGAGGCAATAAAATCTGTAGGAATTAAACGTGTACCTTGATGTAACAACTGATAGAAAGCATGCTGACCATTAATACCTTCAGCTCCCCAAATAATTTTTCCTGTAGAGTATGTAGCTTGTCTACCTTCACGATCGACGGATTTTCCATTACTCTCCATATCTGCCTGCTCAAGATAAGCTGGAAGCATACGTAAATTATGGTCATAAGGCAGTACTGCACTAGACTCTGCATGGAAAAAATTACCATACCAAATTCCTAACATTGCCAAAATTACGGGGATATTCTGTTCAAGTGGTTGCTCTTGAAAGTGTTTATCCATCTCATGGGCACCTTCAAGCATTTCAATAAAATTATCCATGCCGACATAAATGATACTGGCGAGGCCAACCGCAGACCATAATGAGTAACGTCCCCCAACCCAGTCCCAAAAGCGGAACATATTGACAGGGTCAATCCCAAATTTTTCAACTTCTTTCTCATTAGTGGAAACAGCCACAAAGTGCTTCGCTATATCTCCTTCAGTAGCGCGTCCCGCACCTTCTAAAAACCATTTTTTTGCAGTATTCGCGTTGGTAAGTGTTTCCTGAGTAGTGAATGTTTTAGAGGCAATAATAAATAACGTCGTCTCAGGTCGAAGATAGCCAAGCATTTGACTTATATGGGATCCATCTACATTTGAAACAAAGTGTACCCGTAAACTTTTATGTGAATAAGGTTCCAATGCCCTACAAACCATATTAGGACCCAAGTCAGAACCACCTATGCCAATATTAACGATATTGGTGATAGGCAAACCAGCGTAACCAATCCATTGACCACTACGTACTTTTTCAGAGAAAGTCCGCATTTTTTCTAGCTCAGCCTCAACCTGTGGCATAACATTTTCATCATCCACAAAAATAGGTTCACCTGTCCTATTTCTTAGTGCGGTATGCAGTACTGCCCTGCCTTCTGTATTGTTAATTTTCTCACCAGAAAACATTTTGTCGCGCCATTCTTCAACACCTGCTTGCCTAGCCAATGACAATAGTAATGTCATCGTTTCGTCAGTAACACGGTTTTTTGAATAGTCCAAAAGCATGTCATTGAACTGGATCGAGTATTTTTTGAATCTCTCGGGGTCTTCTTCGAATAGCTCAACCATGTGAACATTTTTTACACGTTCATAATGTTCAAGCAATGCAACCCATGCAGGTGTATTAATTAAAGGTGATTTAGCATTCAGAACGACTCTTGCAGGTCTCATATTTATTCTCTGATAACTTTTTAGTAACTATATTTATTCACTATCAATGACTCTTTTTAATATATTCTCTGAAGAGTATTGTATAACAACTCAAATAAGTGAGACCTTTGCACAAAGCGTATGGTGAGAGAAAAATTACGATTATTTTATCCATCATATCTCTTTGTGCAAAGACCCCACGTACTTTTCCAGCCCAGAAAAGTACATTTAATAGTGCGCTTATTGTACCGTAAGTAGATAACTTTTTCTTTACCGTTCATTCTATATAATTAGTTGCTAATCTCTTAAGTATCTCATCCCTCCTCTATCTACTATTTTTTATCCTCTACACTCCCACAATAACAATCTCTGCCCCCTGCGAAGTCTCATATTAGAACGTAAATTATTCATCAACTTAATATTAGCCTTATTAACCCCTGTTTTACGCATAACAGTCATCAACGTATCCCCTTTTTTTGTAAAGTAAAGGCGTTGTTTTATTCTGCCTCTTTTAACAAACTGAGTGACTCTTTTGAGACGAGCAGTAGTTTTAAAACAACTGCTTCGAGAATAGTGACTTTTACCATTTTTGTAAGGACTTAAATGAGGCTTAGCTGATATAAAAGGTCGACGATAACGGTGTTTTCCTTGTTGAAAAACAGCATACACTTTTACCCCTTTTGAATAGATTTTGTACAACCTGGATACCTTAGCCACATAATTAATTGTTTCTTTATAAGGGGGAATTCCTTGGTACCTGTCTACCGCTCCTTCACCTGCATTATAGGCTGCCACAACTTTTTGAATATATTGATTATAATAAGAAAGTAGATACTTCAGGTATCGTGTTCCGCCCTGAATATTTTGCTCTGGGTCAAAGCTATCAAGAACCCCAAAGCGTGCAGCTGTAGCTGGCATTAACTGCATTAAGCCTTGAGCTCCAACAGGTGATACGGCGGTAGAATCAAAGCAACTTTCCGCAGTGATAACCGCTTTAATCAATGATGTTGGCACACCGTATTTCTGACTATACTTGGTGATTAACTTGTTATAGATCGTTAACTTTTTCTTAAAGTCTTCTATTTTCCCTACGCTACAGAATTTAACGGGGTGTGACTCTACTTCTATAGCATATGACTGCATTGTATAAAAAAATACAAGGCTTAAAAGCCCCCCTTTTAAAAGTACTAATGTTGCTCTCGTAGATAATAATCTTGAAAAAAACATAAATAACATAAATAAAAGTAAACGTCTTTGTATAGCCACAGGGTAGAGACAGATAATACCTTAGAACGCTAAACCATTTTCACTAATTCATCAATTTCTTCTTGACTAAATCCTGCCTGTAAACGAGCTTTTTCGTAAAAAGGCCCCCTTAATCCCCTTCCCATATATTCAAGCAGAAGACTACGAAATGTTTCCTCTGGATTCAGGCCTCTATTTTTACAGCAAAACTTAAACCAGCGAGAGCCTATCGCCACGTGACCAATTTCATCCCGAAGAATAATACGCAATATATCCACCGTCGCCTTATCCCCTACTTTCAATAGACGCTCAATCATACCGGGTGTAACATCAAGACCACGCGCCTCTAAAACACGTGGTACCAGTGCCATTCTAATCAAAACATCATGATCCGTTTTTAATACCATTTCCCACAAGCCATTATGTGCAGGAAAATCACCGTAGGCATAGCCCATATCAGCAAGACGCTTTTCTAATAATGAGAAGTGATAAGCTTCCTCAGCCGCTACTTTCAACCAATCAGAATAATACTCTCGTGGCATATCACGAAAACGATAAACAGCATCCAAGGCCAAGTTAATTGCATTAAATTCAATATGTAAAATAGCATGTATCAGTGTGGCACGACCTAACTCTGAACCTAATTTACGTTGTTTGAGTAATGAAGGATCTAATAAATCAGGTTTATCGGGGCGACCAGGAATAGGAATGGCAACTAACTCAGAAGAATTACGATCCAGCTCCCCCCTATCCCATGCTTCTCTTAACGATAAAACCATCTGTTGTTTTTTGCCAGTATCTACTTCCATCAAACAGGCAAAGGCTCGCTGGTATAAATTCATGATTAGAAACCGTTTAAAATGGGCTAATTAAGGCCTTTGCACAAAGAACATGGTGAGGAAAAAGTCAAGCCTCTTTTATCCATCATATCTCTTCGTGCAAAAGCCTCTAATTAAAAGGAAGTTCATATTGAATCACTAGTGTCCCGTTAACTATTTAAAGTAAGTGCCTGATTCCATTATTTGATAAAATTGCTTTAGCACAAGTGATTGAATCAAATAAGGAATCAAGC